>ENA-UEQP01000681-UEQP01000681.1-human-gut-metagenome-genome-assembly--contig:-NODE-681-length-36429-cov-4.051359_pt1 | contig 36429 bp, 33 predicted proteins | sample MGYA00242951_ERZ507951 | MGnify/ENA primary metagenome ERZ507951 (study PRJEB26167, sample SAMN06115539) | human gut metagenome | host: Homo sapiens | place: China:Shanxi | collected 2015-11-18...
CTGAAATGAGACAGATTGGTGGCAGATATTCCGATGTGGGATAGCTGCTATTTTTGTTTGAAAGTGTTGTCAAGCTGGATAGACATTTGACAACCAAGCCTGCATGAGTAAGTAGGGCGATAGCCCGGATTACGAACGGAGGCGGCAACTGTGGGAGTGCCGTAGGCACGGAGCAGTTGGCTTTCGAGGAAGCCTGATCTGTGAAATCGGGTGGCACCACGAAAGATTTCGTCCCGGCATAGTGAAAACTATGTCCGGGACTTTTTTTATGTAACAGGAAATTCCGAGGAATTCCCTGTTACATAAAAAGGCACTGACGTGCCAAAGATGCGCACTCGCGCGAAAGCCCGTCTCCCGCGAAAGACTCCGGCGGCTGCCGTGGGTCGGAAGACAGGAAGATGTCTGTCAGAAAATATCAAGGAGGAATTCCGACATGTCTTTAAATAAGAAAACAGTTGATGATATCAACGTAAAAGGTAAAAGAGTTTTAGTCCGCTGCGATTTCAATGTACCGCTTAAGAACGGCGAGATCACAGATGAGACACGTATCAACGCGGCTCTCCCGACGATCCAGAAGCTGATCAACGATGGCGGCAAGGTAATTCTCTGCTCCCACCTCGGAAAAGTTAAAAACGGACCGAACGAGGGAGAATCCCTTGCACCGGTTGCAAAGAGCCTTTCCGCAAAGCTTGGCAAGGAAGTTGTATTCGTTTCTGATTACAATGTAACCGGCGAAGCTGCAACAAAGGCAGTGGATGCTATGAAAGAGGGGGACGTAGTCCTTCTTCAGAATACACGTTTCCGCGGTGCCGAGGAGACAAAGAACGGCGAGAAGTTCAGCAAAGAGCTTGCAGACCTCGCAGACGATTACGTATGCGACGCGTTCGGTTCCTCCCACAGAGCACACGCTTCCGTAGCCGGTGTTACAAAATTCATCTCCGCAAAGGGTGGCTCCAATGTTGTTGGATACCTGATGGAGAAAGAGATCGCGTTCCTTGGAAACGCGGTTGAGAATCCGGTTCGTCCGTTCGTAGCGATCCTCGGCGGCGCAAAGGTTGCTGATAAGTTAAATGTTATCTCCAACCTGCTTGAGAAGTGTGATACCCTCATCATCGGCGGCGGCATGGCCTACACCTTCTTAAAGGCACAGGGCAAGGAGATCGGTAAGTCCTTAGTTGACGATACAAAGATCGACTACTGCAAGGAGATGATGGAGAAGGCGGAAAAGCTTGGAAAGAAGCTTCTTCTTCCGGTTGATACAACTGTTGTTGCTGAGTTCCCGAACCCAATCGACGCACCGGTTGAGGTTGAGTACGTTTCCGTGGATGCGATCCCGGCAGACAAAGAGGGCGTTGATATCGGACCGGAGACCTGCAAGCTCTACACAGAAGCTGTAAAGAGCGCAAAGACGGTTGTATGGAACGGACCGATGGGTGTATTCGAGAACCCGACTCTCGCTGCAGGTACGATCGCGGTTGCGAAAGCACTTGCTGAGACAGACGCTACAACGATCATCGGCGGCGGCGATTCCGCGGCAGCAGTCAATCAGCTCGGCTTCGGTGACAAGATGAGCCATATCTCCACAGGCGGCGGCGCATCCTTAGAGTTCCTGGAAGGAAAAGAGCTTCCGGGCGTTGCTGCGGCTGACGACAAATAATGAATGAAACCAGTACACCGTGCGCCGGAACAGGCGTGGAAGGGCGCTGCAAGCTCGCTTGCACAAGCCCTTTCAGGTCTGTTCCGGTATAGGGGGCACGCCCCCGGCTTCTTGTTTTTATGAAATAAAAACAAGAAGATGCCACGGTGGGGAGCAAATGTACGCATTTACTTTCCTGGCTGTAAATATTATAGTGTCCGAGATTCCAGATCCGGGACGGCGATCCCGTCCCGGATTTTGTGATATAAAATTGGTATATATATGGGGGTAGATAATCATGGCAAGAAAGAAAATTATCGCTGGAAACTGGAAAATGAACATGACTCCGTCCGAGGCAGTGGCACTCGTTGAGACATTAAAGCCGCTCGTTAAGACGGAGGAAGCGGACGTTGTATTCTGCGTACCGGCTATCGACATCATTCCTGTCGTAAAGGCATGCGAGGGAACAAATATCGAGGTTGGCGCTGAGAATATGTATTTCGAGGAGAAGGGCGCATACACAGGAGAGATCTCCCCGAACATGCTGACAGATGCCGGCGTAAAATATGTAATCATCGGACATTCCGAGAGAAGAGAGTACTTTGCTGAGACAGATGAGACTGTCAATAAAAAAGTCTTAAAGGCATTCGAGCATGGACTGACCCCGATCATCTGCTGCGGTGAGACTCTTACCCAGAGAGAACAGGGCATCACTCTGGACTGGATCCGCAAGCAGGTGAAGATCGCGTTCCAGAACGTGACAGCAGATCAGGCAAAGACTGCTGTGATCGCTTACGAGCCGATCTGGGCGATCGGAACCGGAAAGACAGCTACCACAGAGCAGGCTGAGGAAGTCTGCGGAGCGATCCGTGCGTGCATCGGTGAGATCTACGACGAGGCAACCAAGGAAGCGATCCGCATCCAGTACGGCGGATCTGTAAATGCCGGAAATGCTGCAGAGCTCTTTGCGCAGGCGGATATCGACGGAGGACTTGTCGGCGGCGCGTCCTTAAAGGCTGATTTCGGAAAGATCGTAAATTACAAATAAGGTAACTATTCAGTACCTTCATAGTTACGAGCAAAAATCCATTCCAGATCAGCTTCGCTGATGGGATTTTTGCTTTCTAGCCTATGTGTTCTTACGGTCAGCGCAGCATGTGCGCAGACCTACTGAATAGTTACGTAAACATTTTCATTTTATACCACAAACCCCATGATGTCAACGAAACGCTCCGGAATGATTTGACATTTTACAAAGCCCGGGATAAAATCAAAACGATCTACCTTAAAAACCACGTTCAAGGAGTTCCCACGAAATGAAACTACTCGCTCCCAATCTATATAAAGTCATTCTCACCAATAAAGCCATGCGGACCTCATCGAGAAACCTCTATATTATAAAAGGAAATGGCCGCAGCCTCATGATCGACACATCCTGGAAAGTTCCGGAGTGCCTGAATGAGATGGAACATGCCTTAAAAGAGCTTTCCATCGACTATCGGGATCTCGACATCTTTGTGACCCACAATCATGCAGATCACAGCGGATACATCTCCCTTTTCATAGAGCGCGGTGCCCGGGCCTTCATGAACCCCGTGGAGATCTCCGAATGTTCCGACCGCTACCATCGTCTTTATGAGGACAACACCATGCGCCGCTCCTACACCAGGGAATGCGGAGTCACAAAAGAACTGGCTCCCGATGCCTGGCAGGAAATCAACACCGGAGCTGACCAACTTGCAAGGGAAAACAACATTTCTTTTCATTTTCCCTTTACCCCCATTGCGCCGGGAGACACGCTCTCCTGCGGCGGCTATGATTTCGAGATCGTCCCCCTATACGGTCATACAGCCGGTCAGTGTGGGCTCGTGGAGAGGAAGAAAAAGCTTTTCTTCTGCGCTGATCAGGTGATCCTGGGGCTTACTCCCATCGTCATCACATCAGGAAAAGACCAGCATCTCCTTGCTGAATACTTTGCATCCCTTAAAGTACTGGCTGCCGATTATACCGGTTACCGGTTTCTCCCCGGACACTACGGAGAATTCACCGAGATCCGTGAGGAGACCTGCCGCATCATCGACGAATATAAGACACGCTGCACCCAGCTCCGGCTGGCTCTGGCAGAAAGCCGCCGCCCCATGACTCTTTTAGAGCTTGATCAGGCGCTCTATGTCCAGCGCATGCAGACCTACCGCTATTCCTATCTTTTCTCCTATCTCAATACATGGCCGAAACTCTTTTCCTGTCTGGACTGGCTGGCAGAGACAGGGTCGATCACCCGGACAGAGAAGGACGGGATCTTATTCTGGTCTCTCCGCTGAGCGCGCCTCCGACTCCCTCTTTGAGAACACGCAGCCGCAGTAATTCTGACGATAGAGCGCGTGTTCTCTGGAAAGCTCCGTGGATCTTTTATATCCGTTTCTCTTCTTGAAATCGGATGGCAGAAACTTTACGCCATACTCGCGCTCCATCTCTTCCCCGATCCGGTTTAACCGCTCCGCGTCCTTTAGGGGGCTGATCGTAAGCGTCGTCGTAAAGAAATCAAAGTGGCCGGCTTTTGCCTCTCTCGCTGCCTCGGAGAGGCGGAGTTTAAAGCACTCCGTACATCTTGCGCCGCCTTCCGGCTCCTGCTCGAGTCCTTTTGCCGCTGCATAGAAATCGTCGGGCACATAGGTTCCTGCCACAAAATGGATCGGGTGGCGGTCTGTCTCCTGTTCCCACTCTCCATTGAATTCCCGGACCAGACGTTCCTGCTCCGATGTCCGCTCCTCATACTCCGACGGCGGGTAGATATTCGGATTATAATAAAATACCGTGATCTCAAAATATCTGGAAAGATATTCCAGAACATAACTGCTGCAGGGCGCACAGCAGCTGTGTAGAAATAAAGTGGGAACCTTTCCCTCTTTCTGCAGTTCTTCCAGTTTTTTATCTAATTCCTTCTGATAATTTCTCTTATTCATATGATCTCCCGGCAGGCTATGCTGCCCCGATGCTTCAATCCCCTGTGTCTCCTTCTGTCTCAGCCTTCTGCCCGGTTGCCATCACCGGCACTTCACCATTACAAGATATCGGCAAAAAGACCGCAACGGAAAAAGGCAGCCGGATCTTCTCCCGCTGCCTGCATTTCTATTTTCACCGAATCCGTTCAGTCTGTCCCCAACGATCCGCTTCCAATATCCGTTTCCCGGTCTTACAGGAAATCCCGGATCCGTTTGCTGCGGACCGGATTTCTGAGCTTTCTCAATGCTTTCGCCTCGATCTGGCGGATACGCTCTCTCGTTACGTTGAACTCTTTTCCAACTTCTTCCAGAGTTCTCGGATGTCCGTCTTCAAGACCGAATCGAAGAACGATGACCTGACGCTCTCTCTCTTTGAGATCACCAAGTAATGCGTCGATGTGCTCACGTAACATTACGGATTCCACGTTTCCTTCCGGAGTCACCGCATTGCTGTCCGCAACGAAATCGCCGAGGTTGGAATCGTCCTCCTCACCGATCGGAGTCTCTAAGGATGCTGGCTCTCTTGCGATCTGCATGATCTCCATCACCTTGTCCTCAGACATCTCGAGCGCTTCCGCAAGTTCTGTCACGGACGGCTCATAACCAAGTTCCAGAGTCAGCTTTCTCTGCATCTTTGACATCTTGTTAATCGTCTCTACCATATGCACCGGAACACGGATCGTTCTCGCCTGATCTGCAAGTGCTCTTGTCACGGACTGGCGGATCCACCAGGTCGCATATGTACTTAACTTATATCCTTTTGTATAATCGAACTTCTCAACACCCTTGATCAGACCAAGGTTTCCTTCCTGAACAAGATCCAGGAAACTCATTCCGCGTCCGGTATAACGCTTTGCGATACTTACCACGAGACGCAGGTTGGCCTCGATCAGGCGCTCTTTTGCTGACTCATCGCCCTCTGCCTTTCTCTTTGCGAGACGAAGCTCCTCATCCGCAGAAAGAAGCGGCACAGTACCGATCTCTTTTAAGTACATACGGACCGGATCCTCCGTTCCGATACCCTCTAAGAGATCGATCGCGTCTAAGTCAATGTCCTCTCCGTCCTTTTCCTCCCGGTAGTCATCATCAAGATCATCCAGAAGCATGGAATCATCCGCAAGCATTGCGTCATCGATTACCGGCACAACATCGATATTGCTGTGCTCCAGATAATTATAAATTTCATCCATCTGCTCCGGTCCGAGGTTATCACCGGCAAAAAAGTCGTTGATCTCTGTCGCGTCAAGCGCGTTCTGCTTTGACTTACCAAGCGCGACAAGTTTCTTAAGTTTGTCTAAAAATACTTCTTTTTCCACTGAATAACGTCCTTTCAGGTTGGTTTTCAGGTTGGAGCTAACCAAAATACTCCACAATAGTTCATTATATACTATCCTGCGACATTTTTCAACTTTTTTCTCTGGCTTTTTCGTTGAATTTATTGCAGTCCAACCGTCATTTCTCCGTCTTTTCCTCACGTTTTTCCGGTTCCGGACTGCAGCTTAAGGTGACTGCCTCCTTCACATTTTCGATCCTCGCCTCAGTCACCGATCCCCCGAACTCACCGTCAAGTACCCACGGGACCTCTTCCTCCGCCGTCACAGTAAATTTCGAGGATTTCACACGGATCACATCCTTGTTTTCCTGCTCCGGGAACAGGAGCAGACCACTTAGAATATTCGGAAGATCCACCGGAGACTTCGGTGTCCGGATAAACACTCCCTCAAACAGACCATCGTGGAAGGAGACATCCTTCGGTGCAAGTCCGCTGAACCCGCCGACGCTTGTGGTGTTCGTCACCATACCGAAGATAAATTCTCCGTCCGCCTCGCCATGATCCCACGCCACATGCATCTTGTAGGACTTCAAATTTCCAAGGGCTTTGATGGACTCCAGGATATACGCCTGATGGCCAAGGAGATTTTTGATATCCTGAGGCGTACTGTAGGACACCTCCGTGAAAGCGCCAAAAGCCGCAATATAAACAAAGTACCGCTCATTACCGAACTTTCCGATATCGACACCATAGGACTTTCCGCTCACCACATCCTCTGCTGCCTTCGTGAGGTTTGCCGGGATCTTTAAGCTTCTCGCGAAATCATTCGTGGAACCCGCCGGGAGATATCCGATCTCCGGGCGTTTCTCCAGTTTCATGATCCCGGAGATCACACTGTTTAAGGTTCCGTCTCCACCGCTGCAGACGAAAAGCTCCACATCTTTGCCGTATTCCTCAGCGATCCTCGCCGCATCCCCCGCCTCCTGAGTCACATAGACGCCCGGCAGATATCCTGCCCGGCAGAAAATTCCGAGAATATCAGACAGCTGGTTTTTGATGGCTTCCTTCCCGGAACGGGGATTAAAAACAAATATCATTTTCTTCATCGTGATCACGCTCCATAAAAGGCGCCCGGTGCGCCGTAATCGTAAGAAATATCATTTATTTCTGCAACCCACAGTCATGCCCTCTACCTCTCATCCTGCTGCTGCCAGAGGCTTCTGTATGCCGCAAATGCGTTCGGTATCGGATATTTCTCTCTCATTTCTTCTCTGTCCACAAACAGCATACCCGGAATTTCTTCCTTTACCCTGATCAGATACCCGCTCATATGCCACTCCACATGACTGAAAATATGCTTTGCTGCGGCCAGGCTTTTCTCCACCACTGCCTCATTTCCGAGATACTCCAGCACCTCTTTTTCTGAACATTTTCCTTCGAGATTTGGAAATTCATAGAGCGATGCCAGAAGTCCTGTGTCATCCCGCTTTCTAATGGCTATTTTGTCCCCGTATTCCACTAATAATACGGTCTTTTCCTCTATTTTCCTCTTCTTTTTTGGTGTTTTTACCGGAATCTCCGAGGTCAGTTTTCTTTTTCTTGCTTCACAGACCGTATAGAACGGACAAGGAAATTCACAGAGCGGCGCACCGTTCGGAACACATACGATTGCCCCGGTCTCAATGATCGCCTGGTTAAAGTCCCCGGGTTCATCCTTTTTGAGTGTCCTTAAGACCTTCTCCACCACAGCTTCCGTCTTCTTTTTTACCGCCTGTTTTAAGACGTCCTCGTAACTTCCGGATACTCTCGATAAGACTCGCAGGACATTTCCGTCAACTGCCGGGACTGGAAGCCCGAAGGCGATGGATCCGATGGCACCAGCCGTGTAGCTTCCGATTCCCGGAAGCGCAAGAAGAGCCACGTGATCCGCAGGAAGTTTTCCGCCGTACTCTGAAACGATGATCTTTGCAGCCTTTTTTAAATTTCTGGCCCTGCTGTAATATCCGAGACCTTCCCAGCACTTAAAGAGTTCCTCCTCCTCACACGCGGCTAACGCCCCGACAGTAGGAAAATGCTCCATGAATCTCGCAAAGTAAGGCTTTACCGCTTCGACCCTCGTCTGCTGCAGCATGATCTCAGAAATCCAGATCCGGTAAGCATCCCGATCCTCCCTCCAGGGGAGATCTCGTTTATTCCCACGATACCAGGAAAGGAGCGGCCCCACTGCGGCTTCCAGACGCTCCGTCAGGGTGAGATTCCTCTCATCCGGAAAGATTTTCTGAAGGCCGGAATAAAGATCCGCCCCCGAAACATTCATTTCTTCTTCCTTATACATATCCATAGACTCCGCGGACAGAAACTTCCCCGGAGATGATCTCCTTTAATGTGCCGTCGGAAAGGCGGACCAGAAGTGCGCCTTCCCTGTTGATTCCCTCTGAGATGCCGCGGTACTCTCCTGCCGGATCCAAAACGCACACCTCATTTCCGAGATTTACGAGGTTCGCGTTGTACTCCTCGATGAGTCCGGACATATCCCGAGTCTTCATGAAGGTGTCATAGTATCCCTCGAATGCTTCCATGATCGCCGCGATGATCTCACTTCTCTTCTGGATCTTTCCGCTCTCGATCCTCAGAGAGGTTGCCGTCGCCTTGATGTCGTCCGGAAATTCTGTCTGATTGACGTTAACTCCTGTTCCCGGTATCACATACTGAATCTCCATAAGTTCCGTGCTCATCTCTGTCAGGATCCCACAGATCTTCTTCTTATTCAGAACAAGGTCATTCGGCCATTTGATCTCAGATCTCAGACCCGTTGCGTTTTCAATTCCTTTTCTCGTGGCAAGTGCCATGACAAGAGTCAGCATGGACGCCGCCATGGGATCGATCTGCGGTCTTAAAAGCATACTCATCCAGATCCCCACACCTGCGGGGGACGTCCATACACGACCTCTCCTGCCTTTTCCGCCGAGCTGCCGCTCTGCCACCGCCAGAGTTCCATGGGGAGCACCCTGTTCCGCAAGACTCCTGATCTCATTGTTCGTGGAAACAGTCTCCTCAAAGAACGCTACCTTCGCTCCTGCCCATTTCGTGTGGATCGTGCTTTCCAGTTCTTCCTTTGAGAGCACATCTGCCGATCCCTTTAAAATATATCCCTTATTCCGAACAGCCTCGATCTCATAGCCCTCTTCCTTTAACTGGTTAATGACCTTCCAGACCGCTGTTCTTGAAACGCCAAACCTCTCACAAAGTTCCTGTCCGGAAATATAGCCATCCGTCTCCTTCAATAACTTCAGGATCTCTCCCTTCATCTCATTACCTCCACCAGATACTCATTGCGCTTAAACATGTAAAGATCAGCAGAACCGTACCAAACGCCATCTGGAACACCGCCGCCGTTCTTCTCCGTCTCTCCCTTTTTGTCCGGGACAGCCAGTATTTTCCTGTGGCAAGGTTTAAAACCGCCGCCAGAAAAAAAATCACCGGAAAGAGGAACATATACTCCTCCGGATCAAGGAACGAAATGACGGACATGACCACCACCGCAATACCGATGATAATGTGCATGGCATCAAGTGCCATGGATTCGCTCCTTACTTTCCTTCTCTTATTGTTTTCCGCCATATTTCAGCGTTCTCCTCATATCTTCTCTTATCTGCCGCATAATCAGGTCTTCCCGAGAGGATCTCCTGAAGCTTCCCGACGATCTCATCCGGTGTGTAGACCCGAAATGCTTCCAGCTGCATTTTCTTTGCGAACACTTCCAGAACTGCTCCGTAGAGATCCCTGTAATCCCACTCCGGGCGAAGACGCAGTTTTTTCGCAAGAAACGGGAATATCTTTTCCGTATAGACACGGTACCCGCTAAGCTTCGCAAAGTCTTCTTCCTTCACATAGGGTCTCAGCCACTCCTTGAACATGTCAAGTTCTGACATGATCCTGCCAAAATAATACGCCTCGGAATATGGCATGTCAAGATAATATTTCCTCCCGCAGAGTCCATAAAGGAAGCGCAGGCCGTCAAAATATCCAAGTTCCATATTTTTCTTCGTTCTCTCGCTGTCGAACTCTAAAATCCCGCCAAGATTCCGCTTCGGCGCGATCTCATGGATCGTCACATCCTTTGGAATATCCATAAAGATGCGCCTGTCCACACCGATCCCGTAGAGCCGGATCACAATAAGATCCTTATAACCCCTATCTGTCAGAAGATCCACCGGAACATTATTGACACTTCCGCCGTCCAGATATGTCTTTCCACCAATCTTTTCCTGCTTGAAGCCGGGAAAATACGCGCTGGCCATCAGCATATCTTTCATCGTCCCCGGCGGGGCTGACTTCACGTCAAAATCCTCTTCCCTCCGGTCCGTGACGGAAAAGGACGCGGCGCAGAAATCCCGGGGTGAGCGTCTGATCCGCTCCTCATCCACAGTATCTTCCAGAAGCTTTTTCAGAGGACTGATATCGAGTCCCCTGTCTGAAACCACCCGTTTGAATTCTGCCGCCGCGTCGGTCATTTTCATGGATCGAACGCCGAATTTCTTTAATTTTCCAATCATGGAATCGTCAATCTGGACCACCGTGGAGTAGGTCATATTTTCCCATATCTTCTCCGCCGTTTCAAGATCATCCATGCAGATCAGGGCGCCGTTCAACGCCCCTACGGACGTTCCGGCAACTCCCCGGATCTTCACTCCGGCTTCCCGGAGTGCTTTCCAGACACCGATCTGATATGCACCCCGGGCTCCTCCACCCTCTAAAACGATCCCATATTCTTTTTCAAGATCAATTCTCAGTTTCACTCTTCTTTGCAATCTCCGTCACGCTTGTCACAAGACCTGCGAGAGACTGGATCTCAGACGGAATGATGATCTTTGTTGCCTTACCGTCTGCCGCCTTCGCGAATGCCTCAAGACTCTTTAACTGTAAAACTGCCTGATCAGCACCTGCCTCCTTGATCATCCGGATACCATCAGCATTTGCCTGCTGGATCTTTAAGATCGCTTCAGCCTGTCCTTCCGCCTCGCGGATCCGCTTCTCCTTCTCCGCCTCCGCGTGAAGGATCGCTGCCTGCTTATCTGCCTCCGCATCGAGGATCGCGGACTGTTTCTTACCTTCTGCCACAAGGATCGTAGACTTCTTCTCACCTTCCGCGCGGAGGATTGCCTCACGGCGTTCACGCTCAGCTTTCATCTGTTTCTCCATGGCATCCTGGATCGCTGCCGGCGGAATAATATTTTTTAACTCCACACGGTTGACCTTGATTCCCCACGGGTCTGTCGCAACATCCAGCGCGGAACGCATCTTTGTATTGATGGTCTCACGGGAGGTCAGCGTCTGATCGAGCTCCAGATCACCGATGATGTTGCGGAGCGTAGTAGCGGTCAGATTCTCGATCGCCATGATCGGATTCTCAACGCCGTATGCGTAGAGCTTCGGGTCCGTGATCTGGAAGAACACGACCGTATCGATCTTCATGGTTACGTTATCCTTTGTGATCACCGGCTGCGGGGCGAAGTCAACGACCTGTTCTTTTAAGAGAACGCGCTTTGCAACACGGTCGATAAACGGAACCTTAAAGTGGATTCCCACGTTCCAGGTTTCCAGGTATGCGCCAAGCCTCTCCACGACCATCGCCTGTGCCTGAGGCACGATACGGATGCAGGAAACAAGGATCAGCAGAATGATAAAGATCAGTACTAATACTAAAATTGCTGGCATCTTTAAGTCCTCCTTTATAAGTTTTGGGAAAAATTTCATTTCTGGCTTTCAGAGGTTTCGGAAACCGGTTCCACAATAAGCTTCACACCCCGGACTTCCTTTATGAGCACATGGGTCCCCACAGGGATCGTCACTGCGTCATCCGCAGATCTCGCCGTCCACTCCTGCCCATTGACGACTGCAACTCCGGACGGCTCATTGTTGTCGATCTTTGTGATCACTTTCGCCTTTCTTCCGATCAGTCCGTCCACATTCGTCTTCACGGTTTCCCGGTTGATGAACCGTGCCGCGAGCGGTCTCGTAAAGAGCAGCATGAGAAACGATACGACCAGAAATACTACAAGCTGCATTTTGACAGAAAAGCCAAAGATTGCAACGAAAAACGCAAACAACGCGCCGCCTGCAAACCAGATCGTCGTGAGCGCCATAGTCGCCGCCTCGATTCCGATCAGAATTACAAAGGCTACCAGCCATCCGATCATATCCATAAAATCACTCCTTTACGCGCGCCGCTGTCTCGCCGTCTCGAACATCAGGATCGATGCTGCGATGGCGGCATTTAAGGACTCCACCTTTCCCGCCATCGGGATCTTCACCCAGGTATCTGCCAGGTTGGAAAGCTTTTCTGTCAGCCCGTTTCCCTCATTTCCGATCAGGAATGCTGTATTACCAGTATAATCTTCCTGTTCGTAATTATTCTTTCCTGCGAGATGGGCCGCAAAAACACGGATTCCCCGCTCCTTCAGATCCAGGACCGTCTGTTCCAGATCATCCGTATAATAGAACGGGACACGGAACACGGATCCCATAGTGGAGCGGATCACCTTCGGGTTATAGAGGTCCACAGTGTCACGGCTCATGATAAGTCCCGTGATCCCCGCGCCTTCTCCGGCTCGCAAGATCGTTCCAAGATTTCCCGGATCCTGAAGATTTTCCAGAACCATCAGGTGGGCGGGACGATCATTCTTTAAAAGATCCTCCATTCCATAGGAAAATTGTCTGACAAGTGCCAGCACACCCTGAGGCGTCTGTGTATCGGACATTGCCGCAAACACCTGATCACTGACAAGTTCATATCCCGGGTATTCTGCAAGAATTGCGGCATTCTCCGGATTTTTCGCGAAGGTTTCAGAAACATAGATACTTTTAACCTGATCCTTCGGGAGCTCAGCTGCCATCCGCACTCCCTCGACAACGAAAAGTCCCTGTTCGTTTCTCGCTCTCGCCTTCTTCTTTAACTCGATGACCGCTTTTACCTGATCATTTTTTGTACTCGTGATCATCGATCTGCCTCCGGGTCAAGTTTCTCCACTTCATCCATCCAGATCCGTCTCGCCGCGTCACTCGGCATTCTCAAATCTCCTCTCGGAGAAACCGCAACAGATCCGACCTTCGGGCCGTCCGGCAGGCAGGAACGCTTGAATTGCTGTGCGAAGAACCGGCGGTAGAAGGTATTTAACCACTTGTAGATCACCTTGTCCTCGTAAACTCCCGCGAAAGCGATCTTCGCCATGCGGTAGATCTTTGCCGGATGATAACCGTAACGGAGAATATAATAGAGGAAGAAATCGTGAAGCTCGTAAGGTCCGACCAGGTCCTCCGTCTTCTGGGAAATCTTTCCGTCCTCCGGCGGCAGAAGCTCCGGGCTCACCGGGGTATCGAGAACATCGTAAAGAACATCCGCAAGGGCCTTGTCACCGCAGGTATCCGCGTAGTAACGGACAAGATGGCGGACCAGTGTCTTCGGAACAGAAGCGTTCACGCCATACATGGACATGTGGTCACCGTTGTAAGTAGCCCAGCCGAGAGCCAGCTCGGACATATCTCCGGTTCCGATGACCATACCGTTTGTCTTGTTTGCAAGGTCCATAAGGATCAGTGTGCGGTATCTCGCCTGAGAGTTCTCGTAGGTTACGTCATGGATCGCCGGATCATGTCCGATATCCTCAAAGTGGAGGGACACCGCTTTTTTGATATTTACTTCTTTTAAAGATGCCCCCAGTTTCTTTGTCAGCATGACCGCGTTATTGTACGTCCGGTCTGTGGTCCCGAAGCACGGCATTGTAACTGAGAGGATATTTTCTCTCGGAATACCCAACAAATCGAACGCTCTCGCCGTGACGAGAAGTGCCAGCGTAGAATCGAGTCCGCCGGAAATTCCTACCACTGCGCTTTTTACACCGGTGTGGGCAAGGCGTTTCTTTAAGCCCATCGCCTGAATCGTTAAGATCTCCTCACAGCGCGCTGTTCTCTCCTCCGCGTTTGACGGAACGAACGGTGCCGGATCGATATAGCGTTTTAAGGTCAGATCCACCGGTTCTAAGGTGAAGTCCATGAAATCATAGTCCTCAGCCTCAACCCCCGGCTGGCATGTGGTCATTCGTCTTCTTTCATTTTTAAGGCGGTAAAGATCGATATCTGCCGTGATCATTCCGTTTTTGAAGCGTTCGGATTTCGCAAGGATATTTCCGTTCTCTGCGATCATGTCATGTCCGCCGAATACGAGATCCTGAGTAGACTCACCCTCTCCCGCGTTGGCGTAGATATAAGCGCACACAAGGCGGGCAGACTGGCCTGAGATCAGCGCCTCACGGTATCCGGCCTTTCCTGTTGTCTCATCGCTGGCGGAGCAGTTCGCGATCACGGTCGCTCCGGCCTTCGCGTGGGATACACTGGGCGGATCCATCGTCCAGACATCCTCACAGAGCTCCGCGGCAACTACAAGTTCCGGGATATTTGTACAACGGAATAAAACCTTGCTTCCAAACGGGACCAGGCGTTCTCCCCACTCTACCACATCCGGCTTTACCGGACCCGGATTGAAGTGGCGGAGCTCGTAGAACTCAGAATAGTTCGGGAGATGTCTCTTCGGAACGAGTCCCAATAATTCTCCGCTCTTGATAACAGCCGCCACGTTATAAAGTTTTCCGTCCTTCATCCACGGGAGTCCGATGAAGGTCAGCATATCCATCGCTTTTGATGCATTTAAGAGCCATAAGAGTTCTTCCTTTGCCTGATCGATCAGCGTATCCTGTAAAAACAGATCACCGCAGGTATATCCGGTAAGCCCCAGTTCCGGGAACACCAGAATCTTTACGTCCTGATCCGCCGCCTCCTGCATCATCTTCCAGGTCTGTTCCCGGTTAAACACAGGATCTGCAACCTTTAAATCTGGGGTGGCCGCCGCCACCCGGATAAATCCGTCTTTCATCTCTTTTCTCCTTATACAACGATTCAGTCATAGACGGTCTTCTTCCTATTCTGAAAATTTCCGCATGGCTGAATGATTACTTTTTATTATACACTTTTTTTCTGAAAATAGCTATGGCTTTTCGATTGTTTTATATATATTTCATGAATCGTTCGACCATGTGTCAGTTCAGCAAGTACGTGTGCGCTGCAAACCTGCCTGCATAGACACTCGCATTCGCTGAACTGCATATGGGCAACGCTGGAATGGCGAAAGGCTGTGCTCCCCCACTGAGCACAGCCTTTCATTCACGTACAATTTCCTTGCATTATACAGTTCCTCGAAATTGATACCCCTTCAATTTCAATGCTTATGCAGTATAACAAAATATTACCGGAAATGCTATGGTAAATATAGTTAAATTTGCACAATTTTATTGTATATATTTACTATCTTCCGCACAAATGTCCGCTGGAGAAAAGCAGATTCGTTGTTTTTACAAAAAAACAATCTATGCTATGGTGGTTCTGTCCGATATGGTCAGAATTTTGTATACTGCACACATTTGCTTGTGGCATACAGATGCCATGTATCCCCGCATAATTTCATAGTTTTTAAGAAATCCTATACTGTACTGCAGCCATCACAGTAAATCCGCAGCTTTGCTGAAGCGTTGCCTTTACACTGTAATTATCCTCGAAAGGACCAATGAGCCATGAATATTTCAACCAACTTCGACCAGAACATCTCACACTTTCACGAAATTCTGGACATTTCAAAGAACTTTGACATTGTCTACCGCACGCTGACCATCGCCGGCAAAAATGCCTGCCTGTACTTTGTGGACGGCTTCACAAAGGATGAGATCCTTTTGCGGCTGATGCAGGACTTCGCCTCCATAAAGCCGGATGCTTTCCCGGCATCCGCCCATGACTTTGCAAAGCAGCATGTCCACTACGGCGAAACCACCATCGAGACCGATGATACCATCATCTTCACTCAGCTTCTCTCCGGCCTCTCCTGTCTTTTAATCGACGGGTATGACCGGGCAATCCTCATCGACTGCCGTACTTACCCGGCCCGCGGGGTTTCGGAGCCCGAAAAAGACAAGGTGCTCCGAGGCTCCCGGGATGGCTTCGTGGAGACCATGATCTTCAATACCGCCCTGATCCGCCGCCGGATCCGGGACGTGAATCTCACGGTGGAGATCATGCAGACCGGAGAAAGCTCCCACACAGACATCGCGATCTGCTACATGAAACGTCGTGTGGACGAGGACCTGCTAAATCAGATCAAGGACCGCATCGAAAATCTGCATGTAGATGCTCTGACTATGAATCAGGAAAGTCTGGCAGAATGTATCTTTCCCCACAAATGGTTCAACCCGTTCCCAAAATTCCGTTTTTCTGAACGTCCGGACACGGCTGCGGCGTCTATTCTGGAGGGAAACATCGTCATCCTTGTTGACAATTCCCCCGCCTGCATGATCCTGCCATCCTCAGTCTTTGACATTATCGAGGAGGCAGATGACTATTACTTCCCGCCGGTGACCGGAACCTACCTGCGTCTTTCCAGAATGACAGTCTCATTTCTCACCCTGTTTCTGACCCCGGTGTGGCTTCTCTTTATGCAGAACCAGAACTGGATCCCAGGCTGGCTGGAATTTGTCAAACTGGCAGATGACATGTACGTTCCCCTGATCTTCCAGCTTCTGATCCTGGAATTTGCCATTGACGGCCTGCGTCTCGCCGCAGTCAATACGCCGAGCATGCTGACCACACCGTTAAGTGTTATCGCCGGTATTGTTCTCGGCGAATATTCTGTAAAATCCGGCTGGTTCAATTCCGAAACCATGCTCTACATGGCGTTTGTCACCATAGCCAATTACTCTCAGGCAAGCTTCGAGATGGGTTACGCGCTAAAATTCATGCGTGTGATCCTGCTGATCCTTACCTCCCTCTTAAACGTCTGGGGATTCATCCTCGGCACCGCCATCGCCGTCTGCTCCATCGTATTCAACCGCACTATCGCCGGAAAGAGCTATATCTATCCGCTGATCCCGTTTTCGTGGCCGGAGATCAAAAAGAGATTCCTCCGAGGACGGCTGCCGCATACAGAGAAAAATAAACGCTGACCATTTTCCGGTAAATTCCGTATTGATGCATTTCATTTACCGGAATTTCCCATTGCACAAAAAATCCGTGTCCTGCAGATTTCGTTGTACAGGACACGGATTTCTTCAATTGTAAATATATCAAATCTTCAACGACCACTTACTGAGATCCCAAACCTTCGACACCAGTCCGTCATAGAACTCCGGCTCGTGGCAGATGAGGAGGACTGCTCCTTTGTACTCCTGAAGTGCTCTCTTAAGCTCATCCTTCGCATCCACATCCAGATGGTTCGTCGGCTCGTCGAGAAGCAGAACGTTGGTCTCCCGGTTCATGAGCTTACAGAGACGGACCTTTGCCTGCTCACCGCCGGAGAGGACGCGGACCTGGCTCTCGATATTCTTTGTAGTCAGGCCGCACTTTGCAAGGGCAGAGCGGACTTCGTACTGGGTGTAGGACGGAAATTCCTTCCAGATCTCCTCGATACAGGTTGTGGTATTTCCCGGTGCCATCTCCTGCTCGAAGTAACCCGGGAACTGATAGTCACCGACCTCAACACTTCCGGAGATTGCCGGGATCAGGCCCTGAATGCTCTTTAAGAAGGTGGTCTTTCCGATACCGTTGGCGCCAATGACCGCGATCTTCTCGCCGCGCTCCATGAGGAAATTAAGCGGTTTTGAAAGTGGTTCATCATAACCGATCACAAGATCCTTCGTCTCAAAGATCAGTTTTCCGGTTGCCCTTGCATTCAGGAAATGGAACTCCGGCTTCGGTTTTTCCTTTGCAAGCTCGATGACCTCCATCTTGTCCAGCTTCTTCTGTCTCGACATCGCCATGTTTCTCGTCGCAACACGGGCCTTGTTTCTCGCAACGAAATCCTGAAGCTTCGCAATCTCCGCCTGCTGGCGGTTGTAAGCTGCCTCCAACTGGCTCTTTTTCATCTCGTAGACTTCCATGAACCGGTCATAGTCACCCACATAGCGGTCAAGTTTCTGGTTCTCCATATGGTAGATCAGGTTTACCACGCTGTTTAAAAACGGGATATCGTGGGAGATCAGGATAAAAGCGTTCTCGTAATCCTGAAGATACCGCTTCAGCCACTCGATATGCTGCACATCCAGATAGTTTGTCGGCTCGTCGAGGAGCAGGATATCCGGCTTTTCAAGAAGAAGCTTTCCGAGGAGGACCTTCGTTCTCTGTCCGCCGGAGAGCTCATCAACGTCCTTGTCAAGACCGATCTCGTCGAGGCCGAAGGCGCGTCCGATCTCCTCCACCTTGGAGTCGATAATATAGAAATCATGTGCCATCAGAAGATCCTGGATCGTTCCCAGCTCCTCCATCATGGCGTTCATCTCTTCCTCAGAGGCGTCTCCCATCTTCGCGCAGATGTCGTTCATCTTCTCCTCCATCTCAAAGAGGAAGGAAAAGGCACTCTTAAGCACGTCGCGGATCGTCATACCCTTCTCAAGCACGGTATGCTGGTCTAAGTAGCCCACACGGACATTTTTTGACCACTCGACCTTTCCCTCATCCGGCATCATCTTTCCGGTGATGATATTCATAAATGTGGACTTTCCCTCACCGTTTGCTCCGATGAGACCGATATGTTCCCCCTTTAACAGGCGGAAAGAAACGTCCGTAAAGATAGCCCGGTCTCCGAAACCATGGCTCAGGTGTTCTACATTTAAAATACTCATAAAACTTCTTTTATTCCGGCTTTTCCTTGAAATTCAGCCGTTTTCCCTTTCTCCTGGAACCCCAGGTAAACCTATATTACTGCAAGCAAGCTTGCGTCGGACTTCAGACCTTTTGACCCTGATATCATATAAATAATGTCATGATCGGAATTGTGATCAGAGAGAACAGTGTATTGGTAAGCAGACATTTCGACGCATACACCGGATCCGATCCATATTTCTCCGCCAGAAGCGCCGTCGTGCTTCCCGCAGGCATCGCTGTAAGAATCACCGCGCACCCTGTCATGATCGGATCTGCATTTAACAGGCGCATGATAAAGAGCGCCAGAAATGGCAGTGCCACAAGGCGCATAAACGCCAGGTACACAGTACTCCAGTCCTTAAAGGACGCCAGTGTCAGTTCCGTCATCATCGTCCCGATCAGGACCATGGAGAGCGGAGTTGTACAGTTTCCAAGTCCTGTGATAGACTTTGCCAGAAATTCCGGCAGAGTAAAGTCTGTGAAGCTTCTGAAAAGTCCGATAAAGATCACGATCACGCACGGATTCAGCATGACCTTCTTAAACGCCGCCTTTTTATCCGCCTCCGCCGTGAAAATCGATACTCCCGCCGTCCACATAAAGATACGGTTCGGGATAATAAAGATCGACGCCAGGAACATTCCCGCCTCGCCGAGCACCGCCTTCACGATCGGCAGCCCCAAAAACGCCGCGTTATTGACGAGTGTGGCATACTGTAAGACGGATTTTTTCTCCTTCGGATACATGTTGTAGACAACTTTTCCACCGAGCCATGCCGCGAAGCAGATAAAAAACGCCACTCCGAGACACAGGGCCGCCTGTTTTAACATGTCCAATGTGATATGCATGCTGAAGGAGTTAAAGATCATACAGGGCAGCGTGATTCTGAGAACAAAATCCGTGAGCTTTCCCTGCATCTTTTTTTCAATAATTCCACGCTTTCTGCAGTAAAATCCCACCGCCATGTACACGAGCAGGATCGCCTGGGTCGAAAGCATCTTCATAAAATTTTCCATCTGGTCCCTTATTTCTAAATACACACAGTCCGAAAAAAGGCTGTGCAGGGAACAGCGTTTCCGCCGCCTGCACAGCCTTTTGCTGCCCTCTCGGGATTAAAATTATTCGTCTACGCTGTAGTTCGGAGCCTCTTTTGTGATGTGGATATCATGCGGATGGCTCTCGCGGAGTGCGGCTGCGGAGATCTTAACAAAATGACTGTTCTCCTGAAGCTCTTTGATATCATGAGCACCGCAATATCCCATACCGGCACGAAGACCGCCCAGCATCTGGAATACGGTATCCTCAACGAATCCCTTGTAAGCGACACGTCCTTCAACGCCTTCCGGAACAAGCTTCTTCGCGTTCGACTGGAAGTAACGGTCCTTACTGCCGTTCTCCATAGCAGAAATAGATCCCATTCCACGGTAAACTTTATATTTTCTTCCCTGATAAAGTTCGAAGTCTCCCGGGCTCTCATCGCAGCCCGCGAACATGGATCCCATCATGCAGACATTACCGCCGGCTGCGAGAGCCTTTGTAACATCTCCGGAATACTTGATACCGCCGTCGGCGATGATCGGAATACCGTACTCCTTCGCAACTGCATAGCAGTCCATAACAGCAGTGATCTGTGGAACACCGATACCTGCAACGACACGTGTCGTACAGATCGATCCCGGTCCGATACCAACCTTGACAGCGTCAACGCCGGCCTCGATCAGGGCTCTTGTAGCCTCACCCGTTGCAACGTTACCGGCGATTACCTGAAGATCCGGGAATTTCTCCTTGATCATCTTTACGCAGTTGAGAACGTTCGCAGAGTGTCCGTGCGCAGAGTCGAGAACAACAACATCGACCTTTGCATTTACAAGGGCTTCCGTTCTCTCAAGAACATTTGCTGTGATTCCGATTGCAGCACCGCAGAGAAGTCTTCCGTGGTCATCCTTTGCGGAGTTCGGATACTTGATCTGTTTCTCGATATCTTTGATCGTAATGAGTCCTTTTAAGTTAAAGTTTTCATCGACGATCGGAAGCTTCTCGACTCTTGCCTTTGCAAGAATGCGCTTTGCTTCTTCCATGGTTACGCCTTCTTTAGCTGTAACCAGATGCTCGGAAGTCATGCACTCTTTGATCTTCTTGGAATAATCTTCCTCAAATTTCAGATCACGGTTTGTGATGATTCCGACGAGCTTTTTACCCTCAGTGATCGGAACACCGGAAATGCGGAATTTTGCCATCAGCTCATCTGCATCTTTTAATGTATGTTCCGGGGACAAATAAAATGGGTCTGTGATTACTCCGTTTTCAGAACGTTTTACCTTATCTACCTCTTCAGCCTGCGCCTCGATCGACATGTTTTTGTGAATGATACCGATTCCGCCCTGTCGCGCCATAGCGATCGCCATGCGGTGCTCAGTAACGGTATCCATGCCGGCACTCATAAATGGAATATTGAGTTTGACTTTCTTTGTCAGGTGTGTTGAAACATCAACCTGATTTGGGATTACTTCAGAATATGCAGGTACAAGGAGCACATCATCAAATGTAATACCTTCACCAATGATCTTACCCATTTTATGGTTCCCTCTCTTTCTTCTGTTTTATTATGTTTAAAAAAAATATAACTAAAAACCGTCATAACGTCAGTTCCAGTTATTACAGTAGAGTATAACAGCTTTGTCGAATTTTAGCAACAGGCAATTCATATAATTTTTTTGCGATTTTATATTATTTTTACTTATAAACATACAGAAAATTCATTTATCCTTCTGTCATTTTCCAACGTATCTTTCGTTTTCTTCCAACGGCTGCGTTTTCCCTCCGGATGATCTAACTGTAATCCTTTAATATCTCCAGGAATTCCCGGTTTTCTTCATGGGAGCGGACGCAGATCCTGTAAAATCGTTTGTCAAGCAGTCTGTAATTCCTGCATGATCGGATCAGGATCCCCCGTTCCAGAAAGTATTCGTACAGCCAGGATTCCTGACCGGTCTTGAAGTCCTTAAACAGGAGGAAATTCGCGTCCGAGTGGAATACCGTGAAGCCTGCTTTCGTCAATCCGTCAGAAAGATACTGCCGTTCTTTCGCCACCGTCTCCCGCATCTTTTTCAAAAAAGGAATCCGTTCTTCCGAAAGTGCCGCATATCCCGCTTCCTGCGCCGGAATCGAAACACTCCAGGGCTGCCAGTTCTCCTCCATCCGTTCTAAGAGCTCTCTGCTTGTACAGAATCCATACCCCAGCCGCAGTCCCGCCATGGCATATGTCTTCGTAAATGCCCGGAGAAGGAACAAGTCTCCGCCATGTTCCGGTCTTCCGGTCTCCCAGTCGAGAAATTCGCGGATACAGCCGCAGCTTCGCTCCTCATCAAGAAATTCCACAAAGCATTCGTCCAGAACCAGCAGGATCCCATGTCTTTTGCAGTAGTCTAAGATTTTTGAAAGATCTGCCTGACGGATCATGGCCCCTGTGGGATTCGCCGGAGTGCATAAAAATATGATCTCCGGCTGCTCTGCTCTCAAAAAATCCAGAAATTCCGATATATTTAAGAAAAAAGATTCCGCCTCTTTTAAATAGAAAAAAGCGATTTCTGTCCCACAGGATCTCAACGCCGTTTCATACTCCGCGAAAGATGGCGCAGGGATCACTGCCTTTTTCAGCCGTACCTCCTGTACCAGCCGGAAGATCAATTCCGCAGCCCCGTTTCCGAAGATCATCTGATCTTCCGGGATACCGGTAACCTCTGACAACCGTCCCCGCAGATTTTCGCAGGAGCTGTCCGGATATCCTGTGCAGAAGGCAATGCTCCTCTGGGCTGCCTCCCAGACAAAATTCGGCATTCCCAAGGGATTTACGTTGACCGAGAAATCCAGCTCCACATTCCGGTTCCGGTAGATATCACCGCCGTGTCCGTACTCCATCATATCTCACCGCCCTTTAAAGCCATCGGGATCCCGCAGACAACGCGGCATACCTTCACCGCCCGCGCCGCCAGATACTGGCAGGCGTCCCCGCTCATCTCCCGCCACAGGCGGTCCGTTTTATCGATGGGAACGATTCCACAGCCGATCTCGTCGCAGGTAATGACTGCGTTGGGATTCTTCTCAAGGATCATATCCAGATACCGGTACATGACCTCTTCGATCCGGATCTCGATATTTTCCGTTTCTTTCGTCTGCTCTCTGACCATTTTTGTTTCTCCGGCAGATGTTCTTTCAGCTGGATCCCTCACAGCTTCAGTTCTCTCATTTATTTCACTGCGGATACTGTCGCAGAACACTCTGTCACCCTCTCTCTTCCCGTCATACTCACCCAGTACTGCGTCTATCAGCCTTCGAATATAGATATGAAGATTCAGAACAGCCTCCGAATCAAACGCGTCTTCCAACGGTGACTGTTCGCCGTCTGCCACAAGAATGAAGCGGTTTTCTTCCGTCACCGCCTCACGCATCGCAAGGTTTGATTTTCCCTGATACGCGCCTCCTACAAAAAGCCTGATCCCTCTCTGACGATCCACAGATCGATCCGTTCTTCTCTCTTCCACTTCCGTATCTTCCCTCTTCTTTTTCTTCACCATCACCGGCTCACCGCAGATCACCTCGTACACTTCATCCGCCTCCCCGGCCAACGCACAGTTGATTCCGCCCAACAGCTTCCGGTACGCTTCCGTCTCCTCCGAGTACGGCCCCTGATCCCCGGACACATCATTTGTCACGACTACCAGAAAGTCCGCATTTTTTCTGATCATCCTGATTCCTTCCAATATCCGTTCCATCGCGCCATTCTCCGGATCTTCCATGTCCCGGCGGTACATTTCGTTCGCCGCAAGGTTGGAAACACACTCTAACAGACACCGGCTCCTGGCAGGGACCTCCGCCTTCAAAAGGTCCACAGGGCACTCGATGGTCATAAAATTCTTTTTTTCCCGCATTTTGCGGTGTTTTCGGATCCGCTCCCTGCACTCCTCGTCCCAGGCGATCATGGTTGCAAGGTAACAGGACGGCTGATGGCGCAGATCCGTTTTCCGGGCGCCGCCGCGCATCGATTTTCCGGCGGCTTCCGCCATCATCTCTTCTTTCTTTGCCTGTTCTACGATCAGGGTCTCTGCAAATGCGGACTTTCCGCTGGAGCTTCCCCCATTTATCAGGATCATCATATTTTTTCTACTCTATCCTCTCGATTTTTCTTCCCGATCCGCATTTTCTCCGGACTTTCCGATCATATAATACGCTGCGGCCACTGTCACGCCGTCCTCCGCTTCCTTATGGATCAGGATCCTGCACTCAGAAGCTCTCACGCCCAGCCTGCACGCAGCCACTGCGGACCGCTCACAGACATTTCCGGTTCCCGTGGTCTTCCGCACAAATTCCGACTCCGGGAAATCTCCCGGCTGTCCATTTAACTCCTCACTGGAAAATGTCAGAAACGGCACCTGAAGTTCCTTTGCGAATTCGATGAGTCCCTGCTCCTGCTTCTTGATGTCGATGCTCGCCGCCGCAAAGACGCTTCGCAGATCGATCCCGTTCCGCTCCATCGCACTTTCCACCGCGGTCCGGATCTTCTCCACAGATGTCCCGCGTTTACAGCCGATTCCAAGTGCCACACACCGTGGGATCAGGCGCAGGACACGGTTCGCCGGAATCCCTTTTTTTTCTTTTCCGGACACCGTAATCCAGAGATTCCGTTTACAGATCCGATTCTTAAAAAGTCCCTCCGGAATCTTTTTCCACGCTGAAAATCCGAAATCCGTGAACACTCCCACCGGCTCACCCGCAAGGATATCAGCCGAAATCTCCTTCGCAAGTTTCCGGTCCGTGATCACAAATCCATGATCCTTTGCGAACACGTCCACCGCAAATTTCTTCTCCACATCCGTCGCCGTCGTCACCACCGGCACTGCTCCGATCCCGGAAGCCACTGTTTCCGCCAGCCGGTTCGCTCCGCCCACATGTCCGGAGAGAAGCGGGATCGCGAACTGTCCCGCCTCATCCACACAGACCACCGCAGGGTCCTGAAATTTATCCCGCACATATGGTGCGATGGAGCGCACCGCGATCCCACAGGCACCCACAAAAATAAGAGCATCGTCCCGCAGAAAAGCCTCCTTCGTCCACTCCGAAAGTCCGCCTTCAGGCACCGCCTGATAAGGCACTCCGGCATCCGCCGCCGCAAGCTGCAGTGCGTACCGCCCGGCAATCCACAGAGACTTGTACAGAGTGTCCCCGCCGCAGGATCGGTCCTCCGTCTTTGCGCTCCTGTCATGATATCCCGGAAAGGACGCATTCGCGAAAGCTTCAGAAGCTCCGGAAAGGGTGTCGCTGATCCGCTTCATCGTCTCAAATCCGGCTCTTGTAAAACAAATAAGCGATATATTCATAATTTATCCCCTTCCGAGATCTGATTTTTCCATATGACTGAACTGCTATATCTCTCTTCCCTAATTATAAAAGAAAACCGCCATTGTTTCAATGGCAGTTTTCCTCTGGATTCTCCTTATCCTGCGTTTTCGCGGACATTTCTCTCTTCTTTTTTGTCACAAGACCGCCGATCCTGCCGCTCTCTTTTGCGGTAAGACACCGCCAGCCACCGGCGATTACCTTGTCCGCCAGCCCCAGCTCCTTCGCGATCTCGAATTTCATCCGGTCCTCCGGCTTTAAGTGCTCTGGATCCACCGGTTCTCTTTTTTTCCTCGACACAGGCTCACGCTCCTTCCATAAGGAGAGTATGCCCGCTGTCCGGCATTTTCATACAGATTGTTTTCTATCAAGATCCCATTATTTATTTTGCGTATCCGTTCTCACCCTGGAACACGACGATCTTTTCTGCTTTATTTCCGTTCTCCTCATTCCAGATCAGGATCTCGGTTCCTTCTGTGAGGTCTTCCTCGGAGACAATATTTCTTGTCAGATATGGAAGAAGTCTTGTTTCAGCGGTAATCGTGTAATTGATCCCATTCTCGGCTGTGAGGATCCGCTCACCTTCTGTATTTGCAGCCATCAATTCCTTTACCTTCGTGTATCTCGGGAAATCATATCCCTCTGCCTGTACTAAGATCAGCAGACCATTTGCGATCGGCGGAAGGCTCAACGTCATTGCCTCGTCTACATAAGCGCTGATGGTATTTCCTTCTTTCAGATCACTGAGCTCCACCGGATAACCATTCTCTGCATCCAGAACCTTCGTATCCTCTGCGATCGTAATTACAACGTCCTCATCAAATCCATTATCCTGGCGATGCATCGTAAGCTGTCCATCTTCCACAGAAACGATCGTTCCCATCATCGGATCAGACTCACTCGCAGACTCCGTGTCTGCCGCTCCACTTTCCTGACCGGTACCGTCCGGAAGTTTTCCCGCCTCGTTTTCCGTAGTCGCAGATGTCTCAGTTCCTGCAGGAGTCTCAACGGCTGTCGTTTTTGTCTCCTCCTTTGTCTGTCCATCCGCCTTGCCGCATCCGGTGATCCCCATAGATGCGATCATCATGGCAGCGCAGGCTAATGCAGTCATTTTTTTCATATTTTTTGTCATAATAAAATCCTCCTGTTATCCTGTATTGGTCTTTGCCGGACCGCATTATTTTACAGCAGTCTCCTTCAAATACCGATTTGCGGCCGTCCTGATTTTTCAGTTCAGAAAATTCCTACCCATGTACAGTAACTTTTCAGGTTCTTCCGCCGTCTTTTGCTTTTGTACGGTTATCTTAACATACAAACCTTGAGATTACACTATGATTTCAATTACAAATCCCTTACGCATTTTTGTAGTGCGGGCATAATTTGCGGCATTTCTGCGGCAGGCTTCGCGGCCTCTGAAATCCGTTTCGATCGTCGCCGGAAAATAACCGGCGCATGACAATGTCGCAGACCCGTGCAGGCATGAAATTTGACTCACTGTTTATAAAAATGAATGTGTCCTGTCGCGCAAAAAGGACACCGCCCGTAAAGAACGATGTCCTCGAAAATTCTTATTTAAAAATCACTTTCGGATTACTCCTCAGTCTGCTCCTGTGCGTTGTCAGCCTCAAGAGCTTTCATGCTTAAGCTGATCTTTCTGTCTGCCTCGTTGAAATCAACGATCTTAGCAGTGATCTCCTGACCGATGGAAAGTACATCAGCCGGCTTAGCAACGTGCTCTCTGGAGATCTGGGATACGTGAAGCAGAGCGTCTACGCCCGGCTCAAGCTCAACGAATGCGCCGAAGTCAGTCATACGAGCTACCTTACCTGTAACTACGTTGCCTACTGCGTACTTCTCAGCAGCGTCAGCCCACGGATTTGTCTCCGGGAACTTCATAGAGAGGGCAATCTTCTCACCGTTGATGTCTTTGATGAGAGCTGTTACTTTATCGCCAACCTTGAAGACCTTCTTCGGATTCTCGATTCTGCCCCAGGACATCTCGGAGATGTGGAGTAAACCGTCAGCGCCGCCGAGATCGATGAATGCACCGAAATCAGTTACGTTCTTAACAGTTCCTTCTACCTTATCACCTACATGGATCTTCTCGAAGAGAGCTTTCTGCATCTCAGCCTTCTTAGCAACGATAAGCTGCTTGCGGTCGCCGATGACTCTTCTTCTTCTCGGATTGAATTCTGTGATTACGAATTCGATCTCTTTATCAGCATATTTGGATAAATCTTTCTCATATACGTCGGATACAAGGCTTGCCGGGATAAAGATTCTAGCTTCGTCCACGATCACGCTTAAACCGCCGTCAAGAACCTGAGAAACCTTTGCAGTAAGAACCTCGTGGTTCTCAAATGCCTCCTCAAGTCTCTTATTTCCTCTGTCTGCAGCCAGTCTCTTGTAGGAAAGAGCGACCTGACCTTCACCGTCGTTCACCTTTACGACTTTGGCTTCCATCTCGTCACCAACATGTACAAGATTTCTTAAGTCTACGTTGGACTCGTTTGTGTATTCACTGCGGGTAATGATGCCATCAGACTTGTAACCAATATTTAAAACGATTTCGTCTTCTTTTACGTCAATGACCTTACCGGTGACAACCTCTCCTGTACGTATTGTTTTTAATGATTCTTCTAACATTTGTTCAAAACTTAACTCTGACATTTAGTATGAACCTCCTCGATAATATTGTTTGGGGTTGACGCCCCGGCCGTAATACCTACACTGCGCACAGAACTAATACATTCAGGATTAAAGTCGCCCAGAGTCTGGATGTAATAGGTGTTTTTACATTCCTTCCGGCAGATATCGTATAGCTTCTGGGTATTCGAGCTGTGTTTCCCGCCGATAACCAGCATCACGTCCACCTGTGAGGCTATCCTCATCGCTTCCACTTGTCTTTCCTGTGTTGCATTGCAAATCGTATTTAAAACAGTTATATCATACCTCGTTTTAGAAATTTTTTCAACTATATCTTGAAATTTCTTGTAATTAAATGTCGTCTGGGATACAATACAAAGCTTCTCATTTTCCGGAAGCTGCAGCTTAAGAAAATCATCCATGTCCTCGATGACCACTGTCCGCTCATCGCCCCATCCCTTGATGCCCTGCACCTCCGGATGGTCCTCGCTGCCCACGATCAGGACTCTTCTTCCCTCAGCTGTCTGTTTTTCCACGATCCTGTGGATCTTTTTCACATAGGGACATGTGGCATCCACAATCTCCACGCCATTTTCTTTTAAGATATCGTAGACATTCTTTCCGACGCCGTGAGAGCGGATCACCACGACCGCGTCACAGATCGTCTTTAACTCTTCCAGGGAGTCTATGACCTCCACGCCCTTTTCCCTGAGGTCCCCGACGACCTGCTCGTTGTGGATAATGGGACCGTAGGTGTAGATCGGTTTTTCCGACTTTCCGATCTGCTCATATACTTTTTCCACGGCACGCTTCACACCAAAGCAGAAGCCCGCCGTCTTTGCAACCATTACTTTCATCTTATGCACCCTGCTTTTTTTCGATCATCGATACAATAGTGTCCACGACTTCCTTTAAAGTCAGATCAGAGCTGTCTAAAAGCACCGCATCATCCGCCTGTTTCAACGGGGAATTCTCCCGGTGCATATCCCGGTAATCCCGTTCGATGATGTCCTTCTCGATCTCATCGAGATCGCAGGCTGTTCCTTTCTCCTTAAGCTCATTATAGCGGCGTTTCGCCCGGACTGCGGAGCTTGCGGTCAGATATACCTTCACATCGGCATCCGGCAGGACACAGGTTCCGATGTCGCGTCCATCCATGATCACATCCGCCTTCTTCGCCAGATCTTTCTGGAGTTCCACGAGCTTTTCGCGGACTTTTTTGTAGACCGATGTGGCGGAAGCCATGTTTCCGACCTCTTCGGTCCGGATCAGCCCGGATACATTCTCACCGTTTAAGATCACCTGCTGCGCGCCGTTCTCGTAGCGGATCGTGATCTCCACCTTGTCAAGAGTGGCATTGATGGCGTTCTCGTCGGTCTTATCGATTCCCTGGCGCAGAAAATATAACGCCATTGCCCGGTACATCGCTCCGGTATCCACATAGATAAAATTCTTCAGAGCTGCCACAGACTTTGCCACGGTGCTCTTTCCGGCTCCTGCCGGTCCATCTATTGCTACATTAAAAGACATGTTATTCTCCCCTTAGTTTATTCCAAGATTTTTTATTTATTCGTGATGGTTCCATATCTTTACAGCCATACGGGTTCAAAGCTGCTTCTCAGGTCCGGTGCTCTATACGCTTCTGCCTGCCAGCATTCCGGTCGACCAGGCGATCTGCAGGTTAAATCCGCCGGTCACACCGTCCAGATCCAGAACCTCGCCCGCAAAATAGAGTCCCTGCAGCTTCTTCGATTCCATAGTAGACGGATTCACTTCCTTCACATTCACTCCGCCCTGCGTCACGATCGCCTCATTGTATCCCCGGAGTCCTGTTAGTGTCACGGAAAACGCTTTCGTGAGATCCACCAGACGTTTTCTCTCCTCCGCAGTCACCTCATTGACCTGTTTTTCCGGATCGATGCCGCTCCGCTCTATCATAACCGGGATCAGCTTTGCCGGGAAGAGGTGATTTAAGGAGTTCTTAAACTGCTTATTTTTCGCCTCATCGAAATCCCGCAGGATCCTCGCATCCAGCTGCTCTTTTGAGAGTGCCGGTTTCAGGTCGATATCCATTCTGAGCGGCGTTTTTTTGATGATCTTCGCCGCATAGCTGCTGGCACTCAAAACGACAGGTCCGCTGACGCCAAAGTGCGTAAACAGCATCTCGCCGAACTCTTTCCAGAGCACTTTCTTTCCGTTCCAGACAGTCACCTCGATGTTTCTTAAGGAGAGTCCCTGAAGTTCTTTCACATCATCTTCTGCGCATACAAACGGAACGAGTGCAGGTGACAGAGGTGTCACCGTATGACCTGCCTCTTTTGCAAAACGGTATCCGTCTCCCGTGGAACCTGTTGACGGGTAGGAAAGTCCGCCTGTGGCGATCACCACCGCATCGGCATCCACACTCTTTCCCGATTTTTCCAGAACGATTCCTGCCGCCTTCTCGTCCCTGATCACGATATCCCTGACCGGTTCATTTAAGAAGATCTTTACGCCCAGAGATTTCATCTTTCGCTCTAAGGCCCCCGTCACATCGGAAGCATGGTCCGATACCGGGAACATTCTCGCTCCCCGTTCTTCCTTCACCGGGCAGCCGTTTGCCTCCACAAGATCCACGATATCAAAGTTTGTGAATCCATAGATGGCACTGTAAAGGAACTTGCCGTTGGAGACCATATTTCTGAACAGGTCCTCTGTATCACAGCCGTTTGTCAGGTTGCAGCGTCCTTTTCCCGTGATATAGATCTTTTTCCCAAGCTTCTCATTTTTCTCATAAACGGAGACATCATGTCCGCACTCCGCGGCACCGATGGCAGCAGCCATTCCCGCTGCCCCGCCGCCTATAATCACCACTTTACTCATCTTTTTCTGTTCTTTTCCACTTCTTTTATCTTTTTTTCCATGGCATCCGCCACAGTTTCAAGGACCTTGATCCTCGCATACCACTTGGAATTTCCTTCCACAACGATCCAGGGGGCATCCTTTGTAGAAGTTTTTTCCAGCATTTCGTTCACAGCAAGCACATAAGCATCCCACTTTTCCCTGTTTCTCCAGTCCTCGTCCGTGATCTTCCACCGTTTTTCCGGGTTCTTCATCCGGTCATTGAACCGCCGCTCCTGCTCGTCCTTGTCGATCTGGAGCCAGAATTTTAAGACAAGAGCTCCGGAGTGCACAAAATGTGCTTCCATCTCGTTGATCTCCCGATATGCATGGTGCCAGTCCTCCTCGGAACAGAAGCCCTCAATCCGCTCCACCATGACTCTTCCGTACCAGGTGCGGTCAAAGATCGCGATGTGTCCTGCCTTCGGCACATGATTCCAGAATCGCCAGAGATAGTGATGGGATTTTTCCACGTCGTTCGGGGATGCTGTCGGGCAGACCTTATATCCGCGGGGATCAAGATGGCTCGTCAGACGTTTGATCGCTCCTCCCTTTCCGGCGGCATCCCAGCCCTCAAAGCCAAGGATCACCGGGATCCGCAGACGGTAGAGTTCTCCGTGGAGCACTTCCAGCCGTTTCTGGAGCTTGTCCAGTTTTTTCCGGTATTCCGCCTCCTCAAGGCGCTTTGTCAGGTCCGCTTTTGCAAGGATCCCTTTTTCATATCTATCAGGCGGAACCGGTTTCTCAAAGATCTCCGCCTCTTTTCCCGCCCGTTTTTTCTCAAGCGCCTTTTCCAGAACATCTGCCACCGTCTTTATGACCACCAGCGCCGTCCCGCTCTTTTCCTTCGCGTCGATCACGTACCAGGGCGCGTAAGGCATATCCGTTCTCCTGATCATCTCATCGCTGAGCTTCTTATATTTTCCGTAATGGGCATTTCTCGCAAGTTCTTTCTCTGTGACGCGCCATGCGGTATCCTTTGATTCCAGAAGTTTTTTAAACCGTTTTTCCTGTTCCTTCTCTGAAATATCCAGAAAAAATTTGATGAGAACGGTTCCGCCGTCCACCAGGCATCTCTCAAACGCGCAGATATCCTCAAACGCGGCATCTGCTTTCTTTTCATTCAGCTTTCCCTCGAACCGGTCCGCCTGAACCGTCCGGTACCAGCTTGTGTCATAGATCGTGATCCGCCCATCCGCCGGGGCATGGACCGCAAACCGCCAGAGGAACGGACGGAGCGCTTCCTCCTCGGTATCCTTATCTCCGGTGTAAACGTCAAAGCCTCTCGGATCCAGCGCCTGCATAAGCCGCCCGATCTGCACGCCCTTTCCGGCACCGTCGTAACCGTCAAAGGTGATATAGACAGGAATCTTTTCCTCTTTGCATTCCCGCTGAAGGTTCCCGAGTCTCAGCATTTCTTCCTTCAGAGCTTCTTTTTGCTGTTTCTTCTCATCTCTCATGGACCGATCCCTCCATTCCATTTTATGGTCTGTCAAACAGTCAGGTTCATCGTCAGCCTTTCCGGATCCCGGTGATCTGTGATCTACCGGTTCATTTTCGCGTGTTCCTTCGCAAGCTCCCCGTATAATGTCAATGCGTTCCAGCTCTGGTTCGTCGGCGTAAGGACTGCCTTGTAGTCGATCCGTCCGGCCCCAGTCTTTCTCAACGCAAGGATCACCGTGTCCACCTGCCTCGAGGTGAGTCCCGCCATCACCATCATCTCTTTTTCAAAGTCATCTCCTGTATAGACTTCCCCACAGGGCACGAGTTCCTTCACTCCGGCAAGATATCCCACCGGTTCCAGATACTCCTCCTTTTTCACAGCCCGCAGCCTCATTCCAAGCGGGAACAGCGCCCTCTTGATCTTCGCAAGTCTCTCGCCTTCCGGCAGATGGTATAAAAGAATGATTGGTTTCATATGTGATCTGACCTTTCCGTTTCTCATCCCTGACGGATTGAGACCGCAGGGCATTATACTGTTCTCATTATAGCAATTCCCGTTTCTGTTTGCAACTTTTGGCTGTACCGGTAAAGCAAAAGCAGGGGCTGGTTCATTCCAGCTCCTGCTCATCAAAAATCGGGGCAACAGGATTTGAACCTGCGACCTCTCGGCCCCCAGCCGAGCGCGCTACCAAGCTACGCCATACCCCGGGAACAGAAATTATTATACCAGAAACCGGCAAAAAAGCAACCGGAAAATATCGTCAGAAACATACAGAACAGGAAAAGGACCCGCAGATTCCGCAGGTCCTTTCAATTTTTTTACAAAAACCAAAGCCATCCGGCACGTTCAGTGACCGTATGGAACTCACGCCTCTTCCTTCAGCACTCCATTCACTGCGCGGATCACAAACATTGTGACCACCATAAGCGCAATGGCGATCGGCAGGGCGATCCATGCGGACTGTACAAAGCCTGCGATAATGTAGGAGATGAAGGACACAGCCGCTGCCGTGACCGCATACGGAAGCTGAGTCGTCACATGGTTTACATGTTCACACTGGGCTCCGGCGGATGCCATGATCGTTGTGTCGGAGATCGGAGAACAGTGGTCACCGCAGACAGCTCCTGCCATGCAGGCAGAGATGGAGATGATCATGAGGTCCGGATTGCTGTTCTCAAACACAGCAACAACGATCGGGATCAGGATTCCGAAGGTTCCCCAAGACGTTCCCGTCGCAAAAGCCAGGAAGCAGCCCACAACGAAGATGATCGCCGGAAGGAAATTTAAGAAGGAACGGGCGCTGGACGCAACCACAGTCGCCACATAGACATCTGCGCCGAGGCTGTCCGTCATCGCCTTCAATGTCCACGCGAAGGACAGGATCATGATCGCCGGGACCATGGACTTAAAACCTTCCGGAATGCAGGCCATGCACTCAGAGAATTTCAGGACCCGGCGCACCTGATAGAGACCGATGGTGATCAAAAGTCCAAAAAAGCTTCCCATCGTAAGTCCCAGGGACGCGTCACTCTGGGAGAAGGCTGTCACAAAATCCTCTCCTGAGAAAAATCCACCCGTATAGAGCATGCCGACCATGCAGCAGATGATCAGGGATATGATCGGGATCAGAAGATCCAGAACAGTTCCCCTGACAGAGACCTCCGGCTGTTTCTCCGTGTCATACGGACGTCCCGGCGTGGTATAAAGGTCCCCCTTGAGCGCATTCTTCTCATGGAATTTCATAGAGCCGAATTCTGTCCGTAAGAGTACCATTCCGATCATCATCACGATCGTCAGGATCGCGTAAAAGTTGTATGGGATCGCCCGCACGAAGATAGAAAATCCGTCCTCGCCCTCAACAAATCCGGTAACCGCGGCTGCCCAGGAAGAGATCGGCGCGATAATGCAGATCGGAGCTGCCGTCGCATCGATCAGGTACGCGAGCTTTGCTCTTGAGACTTTAAATTTGTCTGTCACAGGGCGCATCACGCTTCCCACGGTCAGGCAGTTAAAATAATCATCGATAAAGATCAGACAGCCCAACAGGATCGTCGCAAGCTCCGCGCCCACGCGTCCCTTAATATGATCCGCCGCAAACTGGCCGAATGCTGCCGACCCGCCGGCCCGGTTCATCAGGCACACCATCGTTCCGAGGATCACAAGGAAGATCAGGATTCCCACATTGTAGCTGTCAGAGAGAACGCTGATCATTCCGTCCTCAAAAATATGGGTGATCGTTCCCTCAAAGCTGAAACCGGAATACAGGATTCCACCCATGAGAACACCGACGAACAGGGAACTGTACACCTCTTTTGTGATAAGTGCCAGCCCGATCGCCACGACCGGCGGAACGAGCGCCCAGAACGTCGCGTAGACCGCCGGCACATATTCTTCCGTCTGCTCCGCGCCAAATACGGTTGTCGCGAACATCAGGACCAGCACCACGGAAAGCACTGCTGTCCTTTTAATATTTTTCTTCATATCCGTCATAACGGATTCCTCCCTCCTGCCTCCGGAGAGTTCCATGCTCTCCGAATTTCCTGTTATATGAAGAGATCCCCTCTCATCAGTACAATTCTGGTGAAAGGGGATCACAACATACACAATTACGATTCTTTATTCATCCCAGTTGTGGTATACAGCCTGTACGTCATCATCCTCGTCAAGGAGATCAAGGATTCTCTGCATCTTCTTGATCGCTTCCTCGTCGGTAAGTTCTACCCAGTTCTGCGGGATCATAGTAATATCAGCCTCTACCATCGGGATTCCGGCTTTCTCGAGAGCCTCGCGGACTGCACTGAAGTTGTCCGGATCTGTGATAACCTCGTAGCTGTCCTCCTCCTCGGAGAAATCCTCAGCCCCTGCATCGAGTGCAGCCATCATGAGTTCGTCGGCATCCATATCACACTCTTCTTTGTCGATCACGATCTGGCCCTTGCGGTCGAACATGAAGGAAACGCTTCCCTGTGCGCCTACGTTTCCGCCGCCCTTTGTGAAGGCACTTCTTACGTTTGCTGCGGTACGGTTCTTGTTGTCAGTCAGTGTGTCAACGATGATCGCTACACCGCTCGGACCGTATCCCTCGTATGTTAAGTTTTCGTAGTTTACGGAGTTTAAGTCACCGGCTGCTTTCTTGATACCGCGGTCGATGGTATCGTTCGGCATGTTGTTTGCTTTCGCTTTTGCAATCACATCACGCAGCTTGCTGTTGTTAGCCGGATCAGCGCCGCCCTCTTTAACTGCGACAGCAATCTCTCTTCCGATTACGGTAAAGATCTTACCCTTTGCTGCGTCATTTTTCTCTTTCTTATGTTTGATGTTGGAAAATTTATTATGTCCTGACATCGGTTCAGCTTCCTTTCTCTTCGCATCTCGCTCTTATTTATCTCACGTGCACCGGCCGCTGGGACCTTTTCGTGCGCATTATACATAGTCTAAAATATTTTAACATCATTTTTCCGATATGGCAAGCGCTTTTTCCGGATTCCCTTGCTTCACTTTTCCTTGACACACTCCACTCTGAGTATTTATACTCATTTCATAGCGATCCAGTGCCTTCCGGCCTATGATCTTCCGGGGTCAGCCCGGCAGATTCTGTGGATGGATGCATCTGACCTGCATTTTTGCGCAAGTGCGCATCATTGGCACATTAGTGCCTGTTTGTATAATAGGGAATTCCTCGGATTTCCTATTACAAAATACTAATTATGGAGGACATGACGATGAAGAAGATTGAGATCGACACATTCCTGAAGTTCCGTTTTTTGAGCAACCCACATTTCTCACCCGATGGAACGAAGATCGCCTTCACGGTATCCGTACCGGACCGGGAGACCAATGGCTATCTGTCTGACCTGTACCTGTATGATCTTGGGAAGAAGACTGTCTCCCGTGTCACCTGCGCCGGTGACGCGAAGATCTGGTCCTGGACTGCGGAAAACACGCTGATCTTTCCTGCGGCCCGGACTGCGTCCCTTAAAAAGGAAAAAGAAAACGGCACTTCTTTCTTTTATGAAATCTCTCCGTCCGGCGGCGAAGCCTCATGCCGCGCATCGGTTCCGGCTTCCGTCACAGGGATCCGTCTTCTCCCGGACGGGCGTTACCTCCTGACGATCCGCCATGATAATTACAAGGATACAAGGAAGAAATCTTACGAGGTCTTCGACGAGCTTCCGTTCTGGGGCAATGGCCAGGGATACACGAACGCGAAGAGAAACCGTTACGCTGTCTATGATATGGGATCCGATAAGCTCACTTACGTGGCGGACGAATGGACTGACTGCTCCCAGTATTCTGTCCTTGGAAACCTCCTGCTCTACAAGGCATATCCGTGGAAACAGAGTGTCATGGGAATCCGTCCGGGCGTTTATCTTTATAACCTCTCCACCGGAGAGACGAAAACCTTGATCGCGCCGGATT
>ENA-UEQP01000689-UEQP01000689.1-human-gut-metagenome-genome-assembly--contig:-NODE-689-length-36016-cov-4.182504_pt1 | contig 36016 bp, 15 predicted proteins | sample MGYA00242951_ERZ507951 | MGnify/ENA primary metagenome ERZ507951 (study PRJEB26167, sample SAMN06115539) | human gut metagenome | host: Homo sapiens | place: China:Shanxi | collected 2015-11-18...
GTGCATGACGCCGCTACCTGCATCCGTATCCACCAGCATTTTGATGCAAGTTTTGATTTCTGCATCATTCTGGCTGGTGAAGGCTTTCATCATGATACTCATGGGCCATATCATGTCATATCCGATGTGCGGACCGCCGATACCTTCTCCGGCACTGCCTTTGAAGAAGTAAGGATTGTCTTCGCTCCATACAAATTTGCGGGTATTCTGATAAATCGGATCAGTCACTTTGACGTCGCCCAGATAAGGCAGAGCGATGAGACTCGGCACGTTGGCATCGTCCATCAGTAGCTGATTGCCGAAGCCATCTACCTCGAAAGCATAAATCTTACCGTATTTCGGATGGTTGTAGACAGCATATTTCTTTAATGCTTTTTCTACTTCATCCGCCAGTGCGGTACATTCTTTGGCCAGCGCCGGTTTCTTGTTCACGGTGTTCAGAATTTCGGCAGCTTTGCGCAAGGAAGTGACGGCGAAGAAGTTGGAAGGAACGAGGAACTGGAAAGTCGTAGCGTCATCCGAAGGGCGGAAAGCGGAAGCAATCAGTCCGACAGGTTTCACCGGATTGCCCCAGCCATCATTGGTCATGGTGTCGAGTGCGCGTTCGGTCTTACGCTGGAATCTGTACGGACCTTTCGCGTCGTCCTTACGCTGCTGTTCCTTGAAAGTCTTCAGCACATTTGCAATGGCCTGCAACCATTCGTCGGAGAATACGCTGGCATCGCCCGTTGTTTTCCAGTAATGGTATGCCAGGCGGATCGGGTAGCAGAGAGAGTCGATTTCCCATTTGCGTTCGTGAAGTTCCGGTTTCATGTCCGTCAGGTCGCTCATCCATTCGCCTCCTTCGGAGTTCATGTTGAAGGCGTTGGCGTACGGGTCGATATTGATACATTTAAACTGGCGGTTGATGACTCCTGCCAGCATCTTTTTCAGTTCGGGGTCTTTATTGGCAAGCTGCACATACGGCCATACTTGCGCACCGGAGTCGCGGAGCCACATGGCGTGGATGTCTCCGGTGTATACAAAAGTGTCCTCTTTTCCATCGAAGTGAACGGTAGTGTCCAGTGTGTTCGGGAAGCAGTTCTCGAACATCCATGCCAGTTTCGCATTGGTCAGTAGTTGCTTGATGTGGTCAATCTGCCGTTCTACTTCCTGCGATACGAATAAGCGCTTGGAGGCTTCGGGGCGGTTGGTCTGGTAATTATTGACCCGGGTATTGTCTTGCTGGGTCACAAATTCGCGGTTTTCCATTGCTTGCACGCCGGCAGCGCCCGAAAGTGCTGCGCAGAGGCAAAGTGTTTTGGTTATATTCATGGTAATTGTTTTCTTTAATTCATGTAAGGGTTAATAATCAATGTTTTATTTCTCGATTTCAGCGAACAGCTCGATCAGGCAGGCATTATCGAGCAGCCATTTATAAGGTTCCTCGTTATGTCCCGACCAGTCTCTTCCCAGTAATCCGTTGGCATCCCGATAGTTTCTCCATGCGTGGAGAGCGTTCTCTGCCATCGCACGGACATAAGTCGGATTGTGGTCAATCTTCTCCAGCGCCTTGAAGCCTCTGAACAGAATCACGTTAAACCACGACATATCCTTGTGTACCTTGACTGACGGGTCTTTCTTATCTGCTTTCGAACGGAAAAAGGCATCGGTTCCCGCGGCTGTCTTCTGGGCATCGCGCAAGTAATCCTTGTCTCCTGTCTCTTCGTACAGTAATACGCCTGCCTGAATCATTTGTCCACTGTTGTAGGCGTACTTGTCTTTCGAGACTTTCCCTTTCAGGTTGATATTGTCCCAGTAAAGGAAGTCGTCGGGATCACACAAGTGTTTTCTGGTCCATGCGTAAGTTTCCTTGGCCTTGTCCAGATACTTTTTGTCCTTCGTCAGACGGTATAGCTTGACGCCGAGTACTGTTGACGGGGCATTGGAGCAGGTGTGCTTCGCTTCTTTCTGCTGTTCGCACCAGAAGATTCCTCCGCCCAGTTCGTCACTCCAGCCGCTGTAGATGTATTCGTACAGGGCAATGGCCTTTTTCAGATAGTCGGCCTTCTTTGTGAGGCGGTAGTAGTCGCAGTAATCCAGTGCGATCCAGATGTTGTCATCGTAGTAGCGTCCATGCTGACCGTATTTGACAGGGTACGACTGATAGCATGCCGGAAGGCGTTCTCCGTCCCAGTACTGTTCCAGTCCCGGCAGGATGCGCTTTTCCAGTATCGTCTTGTACTTCTTGTCTCCGGTGGCCTGGTACATGGCTACGCAACCGGACATCATCCCTGAGTAGGGCCACAGAAAGGAGGCCTTCAAGGTTCCGTTCTGCTGTGCTCCGCCTGCCAGATAAGTGATTTTCTGGTCGGGATTCACGGGATATGTTTCGGTAAGCAGCCCGTCTTCCGTCTGATATAAATTCAGAACATTGTCGAGGATAGAGTCGGCAATGGACACGAAAGGATGATTTTTCACCGTTTTTCCGGAAGCGGAAGCGAGGCAAAACAACATACAGGCTACAAAACATATATTTCTCATATGGGTATCAGATTATAAAGTGAAGTATTCGGGTTTATTTTTGCTGACGTTGGTCAAACACCAGTTCCACTTTCACAGGGAAATGGTCGGATGGCGTACGTGCTTCATAAGCCTTAATCGTGATCTCTTCCGGACAATCTCTCACGTCCTCCTTTTTACTGTTTTCCCGTACACTCCGATAGGTATCCGTCAGCACACCGTATCTCTTGACGTGGAAAGAAGGTGAAACGAAGATATGGTCGATGCGGCTTTCGGTAAAACTGTTCGGATCGAAGTTGTTGAAAGTTCCGTTGAGCGCATATCGGTAGTCGCACTTCTCGTAAGAATCGCAGAGGACGCCTTTGCTGACAAATGCGTCGTAGGACTGGTGGGTCTGGTCGACATTGAAGTCTCCCGTCAGGATAGCCGGCAGATTCTTGCCTCTTCCCAGCTCTTTCATCTTTTCCTGTACGAGGAAAGCGCTCTCCACACGGGCTTTCTTGCCGATGTGGTCCATGTGGAGATTGAAGAACAGAAACTCGAAGCCGGTATCTTTGCATTTGAAGTGACCCCAACTGCAAATACGAGGCAATACGGCATCCCAGCCTTTGCTCGGTACGTCCGGAGTTTCCGACAGCCAGAAATCTCCTTTCTCTACGATGTCGAATTTGTCGGTGCGGTAGAAGATAGCGGAGTGTTCGCCTTTATCTTTACCGTCGTCGCGGCCTACACCGATATAGTCATAGCCGGGAAGGGCTTCTTTCATGTCTTTCAGTTGGTGAAGGAAGCATTCCTGTGTGCCGAAAATATCGAAGTCGTGGTATTGCACGATCTGGGCAATCACCGGATAACGCTGTCCCCATCCGTCTCCACGGGCGGAGTCGGAACCATTGGCATTTCTCAGGTTGTAGGAGGCAACGGTGAGCGAAGTAGGCTGATAGCTTTGGCAGTTGCAGAAGACTATCGCTGCAAGAACGATAAATAAAAGGTTTCTTAGTTTCATGTTTTCTTTAGTTTGTTTGGATTAGATCATTCATTAAAGCATTCAAAAGTACGACATTTTATTCAAATGAAAGGGAATAGGGAATATCTTTTTCAGTCGTTCCCCGCTGTTTGTTCGGCGTAGGACTCATCTGATACTGGATATTCGCTCCTTTCAGTAATTGGTCGTGCGTCAGATAATTGCGGGTGAATACCTTGCCATTTACCTTCATATCCTTCACATAACGGTTGTCGGTGTTATTGTTGTTCGCTTTTATTGTGACGGTTTTTCCATTTTCCAGATGCAGCTTGGCTGATTTGAAAAGGGGAGTTCCCAGAATGTACTGATCTGTTCCCGGACAAACGGGGTAGAATCCTAAAGCCGAGAAGACATACCAGGCAGAAGTCTGACCGTTGTCTTCGTCACCGCAATATCCGTCGGGGCCTGCCGTGTAGAGCTTGTCCATGATTTCACGAACCCAATGCTGGGCCTTCCAAGGTTCTCCCGAATAGTTGTAAAGATAAACCATGTGCTGGATAGGCTGGTTGCCGTGAGCGTACTGTCCCATGTTCATTACCTGCATTTCACGCATTTCGTGGATCATGCCACGGCTTTCCATACCCTGTTTGCCCGGAATGACAAAGACGGAATCCATCATGTTGTTGAACTCTTTCTTGCCTCCCATCAGGTCTATCAGCCCTTGCGGATCATGGAATACGCAGAAACTCCAGTGCCAGCTGTTGCCTTCGCAGAACTCGCCGCTCCAGTCTACTGCATCAAATTTGGGGTTGAACACACCTTTGTCGTCTTTGCCTACCATCAGTTTGCGTTTCGGGTGGTAGACGTTCTTGTAGTTGAGTGCACGTTGTTTGAAGATGTCGATTTCGCTTGCCGGTTTGCCCAGTTTCTTGCCTAGCGTGTAGATGGTCCAGTCGTTGTACGCATATTCCAGCGTACGGGCAACATTCTGTCCTATACCGATATTGTTGGGGACATAACCCAGTTTGTTGTAGGCGTCGTATGCAAGGCGCCCCGAAGCTGTGCCGCGGAGATGGGCGTTTGCGTCATGTTTCAATGCTTCCCAAAGTGTTTCGATGTCATATCCGCGCAGTCCTTTGATATAGGCGTCGGCTACTACGGAAGCGGAGTTGTTGCCGACCATACAGTCACGGTGTCCGGGACTTGCCCATTCCGGAAGGAATCCGCTTTCAAGGTACGCATTGACCAGTCCTTCCTGCATCTTCTGATTCATGGACGGATACATCAGGTTCAAGAATGGGAACAGACAGCGGAACGTATCCCAGAAGCCGGTATCCGTAAACATATAGCCCGGTAGCACTTTTCCGTTGTAAGGGCTGTAGTGTACGACCTGTCCTTTGGCGTCTATTTCATAAAAGCTGCGTGGGAACAGCATCGAACGATAGAGGCAGGAATAGAAAGTGCGCAGATTGTCGATATTATCGTCTTCCACATCTACTTTGCTCATTTCACGGTTCCAGATGTCTTTTCCTTTAGTGACCAGCTGGTCGAAACTATCCTTGCCCAGTTCTTTGAGATTCAGTTCCGCCTGCTCATAACTGATAAAAGAAGAAGCGACACGTGCGTGAACGATCTCCCCTTTCTGGGTAGCGAATCCGATGATTGCTCCGGTATGATTGCCCTGAACTTCTGTTTCGTTCGGGAGAATGTTGTTCTCTTTCACGCCGGAAGTAAAGGTAAACGGTTTGTCGAACTGGATGACAAAATAATTCTTGAAGTTCTCCGGCACTCCGCCGCTGTTCTTGGTAGAATAACCGATGATCTTGTTTTCTTCCGGAATCACCTTTACATAAGAGCCTTTGTCGAATGCGTCGATAACGACATAAGCGTTCTTGGTTTCCGGATACGTGAAACGGAACATAGCGGCACGCTCCGTCGGAACGAGTTCCGTAGTAACGTCGTGGTCTGCGAGATATACCTTATAATAATAAGGTTTGGCAACCTCCGCCTTGTGCGAGAACCAGCTGGCACGTTGGTCCTGGTCGAATACCAGTCCGCCTGTGATCGGCATGATGGAAAACTGACCGTAGTCGTTCATCCACGGGCTGGGTTGATGTGTTTGTTTGAAGCCCCGGATTTTGTCGGCATTGTAGGTATATGCCCAACCGTCCCCCATTTTTCCGGTTTGCGGTGTCCAGAAGTTCATTCCCCACGGCAGTGCCGTAGCCGGATAGGTATTTCCGGTCGATAACTCAAACTTGGACTGCGTTCCTACCAGCGTGCTGACATAGTCTACCGGATTCTTGACGGCAGAAATTTGCATGCTGTACAACACCGCACCTCCAATAAATAACAGGTGTTTAAATGAAAAATGTGTTTTCATGAACAAATGAATTTATGAATAAAATTAGTTTCTGTGACGAAAATAGAGAGAAAAGGAATGCCGCTACCGGAAGTCGAAATACTAAATCGCCCTGTGGCGCTATAATTAACTAAACTGGCACGCATTCTTACATATATTCTGCGCCAAAAAAGTGCTGGAAAGTTTTTTTGTTTACCTTTGTCATATTGCAAATCTAAGGATTCTATGCCATGAAAAAACATTGTATTTTACTTTTATTCTACTGTATTAATCTGCTGATGAATACAGCCGGTGCTTATAATCTGAAGCAAGTTGCCGACAAAGAATATATGTCTAATAGCTCTATTACTTCTCTGTGCCAGGACGATAAAGGATTGATGTGGATCGGTACTTGTGACGGACTCAATATCTATGACGGTCAGGAGATCGAAGAGTTTAAGACCCGTGACAAGGAGGATTACTTATCCGGCAATCAAATTGATAATATTATCTATACCGGCAACGATACTTATTGGTTTCAGACCTATTATAGCCTGATTCGTCTGGACCGTAAAACGAACTCCATAACACGCTTTAATGAGTTTCAGAAACTCTTCTTGATGAATAAGGATAATCATGGCACCTTGTTTATCATTAAAGACACCAACTGCATCTATTATTTTCATAAGAAGGAAGGCATCTTTAAGAAAATCAATGTGACCGGTATCCCGATATCGGATGTCATTACTTTCTTCTTTGATAAAAATAACCGTATGTGGGTGATGATGAAAGGGTATAACCGGTGTTATGACCTGCAACAGGACCCTCTGACGGAGAATATCACTTTAGTATCGCAGAAAAGCGGTTTGGATCATCACACGCCATTGATTTGTAGCTTTTACGATGACGCCGCCGTTTACTATGTGGATAAAGAATACAATCTCTATGCCTTTCATATTGAGAGTAAAAAGAATGAATTTATAGCTAACCTGGGAGCGAACATACAGGCGCATGACAAGATTTCCTCCATTGTTAAATATCATGATAGCTTTTTTGTCGGCTTAATGATGGACGGTGTTCTGACGTTGGAAAAACAAAAGGGCAGCGGTGAATATCAGATTCAGACCTTACCTATAAATAGCGGAACATTCAGCCTGATAAAAGACCGCTTTCAGGATGTTGTCTGGATTGGTACGGATGGGCAGGGCGTTTATCTTTACTCAAATCCTCTTTATTCTATAAAATCGGTGGTACTGAATAACTATACCGAAAAGATAGAACGGCCCGTGCGTGCTTTGCTGCTTGACAAGGAGCGTACTTTTTGGATCGGTACCAAAGGGAATGGAATACTTAAAATTTTTGATTATGAGGTACAAAAGAATATCTCGGACTGCCGCTCGGAGATACTGACAACATCGAACAGCGGTTTAGGCAGCAATGCGGTCTACTGTATCGGAGAAAGTAGCCGTAACTTGTTATGGATCGGTGATGAAGAAGGACTGAACTTTTATTCGTATCGTGAACGCCGTATCAAGAAACTTCCTCTCTGGATTGATAATGAGGAATTCAAATACATACATGATATTTATGAAACGGAAGACTCGGAATTATGGCTGGCCAGTGTGGGGATGGGAGTAGTCAGAGCGCGCATCGGAGGTACACCGGATTATCCGGTTCTTGAAGATGTACAACGATATGTGGTCAATGGCGGAGAATTCGGCTCTAATTACTTCTTTACGATCTGCAAGGGGGACAGTCTGAACCTGTTGTTCGGCAATATGGGATACGGGGTATACCGCTTCAATGAAACGATCAACGGATTGGAACCGCTGACCACTCATAAGTATGAGAATATGAACTTGAACAAGGTAGTACCTATTATAAAAGATGATGCGGACAATTATTTGATCGGTACTACTTATGGAGTCATCAAGTATGCCTCAGAAAACTCTTATCAACTGTTTAATGCGAAAGACGGTTTTCTGAACAGTACTATCCATGCCATTCTGAGGCATTCGTCCGATAACTTCTGGCTGAGTACGAATCAGGGATTGATTAATTTTGATACCAAAAGAAATGTATTCCGCTCTTACGGCTTTGGCGACGGGCTTAAAGTCGTCGAATTTAGTGACGGAGCTTCCTACAGAGACCCGCAAACGGGTATACTGTTTTTTGGAGGAATCAACGGCTTTGTAGCTATTCAGGCAGACGGACGTCCCGAACAGCTTTATATGCCTCCCATCTACTTTGACAAACTCTCTATCTTTGGAGAACAATACAATCTTGGAGAGTTTATCACCCGTAAAAAAGAGAATGAAGTACTGAATTTGAAATACGACCAGAACTTCTTTGCCGTTTCATTCACCTCTGTCGATTATCTGAACGGAAATAACTGCACCTATTCTTATAAACTGAAAGGATTGAGTGACCAGTGGATTAATAATGGTAAAGAAAGTTCTGTCTCTTTCACGAACATGGCTCCCGGTGAGTATACGTTATTGGTGAAGTACTACAATAGTGTATTCGATAAAGAAAGTGAAGTCTATTCTTTGTTGATACGGATCGGTGACCCGTGGTACGCCTCTTGGTGGGCGTATCTCATTTATTCTTTATGTCTGCTTATGATAGCCGCCATGCTGGTACGTTCATTCATTCTCCGCACCAAACGGAAAAAGCAGGAACTGCTGAATGAAATAGAGAAACGCCATCAAAAGAATGTATTTGAGTCGAAACTTCGTTTCTTCACTAATATAGCTCACGAGTTCTGTACCCCGTTGACTCTTATCTACGGTCCTTGCGGACGTATCCTTTCATCAAAAGGACTCAGTAAATTCGTAGTCGATTATGTTCAGATGATTCAGACGAACGCGGAACGTTTGAATAACCTGATTCACGAACTGATCGAATTCCGCCGTATCGAAACCGGAAACAGGGAAGTGCGGGTGGAATCATTGGATGTATCTTCCATTGTGAAAGGAATAGCTAAAACATTTGTCGAAATGGCTAAATCCAGGAACATCACATTTTTGAGTAAGATACCTGAACAAGTGATGTGGAACTCAGACAAGGGCTTTCTGAATACAATTATTATCAATCTGATATCCAATGCTTTTAAATATACTCCCGACGGGCAGAGCATTAAGATTGAAGTGGATACGAACGGTGAAAACCTACTGCTTCTTCGTGTTGCGAATGAAGGAAGTACCATCAAAGAAAAGGATTTCCAGTATATATTCAGCCGGTATGCTATTTTGGATAATTTTGAGAATCAGTACGAAATGAACTTTTCACGTGATGGGTTAGGGCTAGCTATTTCTTATAATATGGCAAAGTTGTTGAATGGTACATTGAAAGTGGAAAATGGGAAACTGGTCTTTAATTTGAAAGTTGGAATTGCTGGGAAACAGGCTACCATTAATGGTACTGTTAACTTGTAGAGCGTTTATATTTTCTGTTTAGTTCCGGAGTAGAAGTACTCCGGAATATAATCTAATTAATTTATATTTATGGGAAAAATCAGACATTATTATGTAGGGGCCTGCCTGTTAGTGAGTAGTGCGGCATTCGCCCAAGTTCCATCGCATTCGATGTATGTGAACGAAAGTAGTAAGAGTGTGCCTTTTTATGAAGCTTATTCTAATTGGCAACCGGGAACTCCTTTATTTTCAGATGCAGCAGCTGAAGATGAAGAATTCTTTATTTCTCGTGTGAAGCCTAAAGAACGTTTCACCAATTCGGCTACACAAGTTGATCCGGAAATGACTCCGGATAGAAAACTGATCTGGTGGTGTCCAATCGGTACTGCTGATGGTGGGGGGTGGAAATCACTTCCTTCTTACTTTTTTGATTCCGAAGTGTTTAGTATGTGGAGCTATGTGGATATTTATGGTAATTGGACTGCTCCTATGATTCGTATGGCCGGTGCTTTTACTGATATTTGCCATAAGAATGGCGTAAGAACATCGACGCTGGCTTCCGTGCCTTGGGCTTCAACAGTTACCGCTACTGATGGTGGCCATGGACAAACAATGAAAGCTATGATCGATGGTGGTGCAGATAAATTATTGAAATTTCTGCGTTATTATGGTATTGATGGAATAGGTTATAATTCAGAGTTTAGTATTGGTAGTGGTTTAAGTGCTGATGGATTGAAGACATTGTTGTCTCAGTGTTTTGCCAAGCGTGAAGCAGCAAAGTGGCCGTATTTTACGAATGCATGGTACTCTTTGATGACGAGCGGGGGAACCGTAGGGGGAGGTGATGCCCTTAGTTCTTCAAATCAAGATTGGTTCCACTGGAATGGAAATCCTACATCCGATGCATATTTTATGAATTATAACTGGGGTGCAAGTGGTTTGTCTACTTCTCAGAGTACAGCAAAAAGTTTTGCGGGACGTTCCTCTTATGATGTATATGGTGGTATGGACTTTCAAGGCAGATCTGTGGCCGATTGGGTTGCTTTGAAGAATGCTGAAATATCTGTAGGTATTTGGGGAGCACACAATATGAATATGATTTTTGAAGGAAGAGGTGAGTTGGGATCTAGTCCGTTGACTAAACAAAAAACGTATCAGTTGATTAGTGAGAATGTATTTACAGGGTCTACTTATAATCCCGTAAATGATTTGAAAATCCAAAATATATTGAGACATTCTACCACTGCTACAGATTTCCATGGATTCTCTAAATTCATTACGGCACGTAGTGTATTAGCTTCCGATGATTTGGCTGCAGAGCCTTTTGTTACTTATTTTAATTTGGGTAACGGTACTTTCTTTAATGTGAAAGGTGAAACAACATTCAAAAATGAATGGTACAATATTGGTATGCAGGATTATTTACCTACATGGAGATGGTGGTTTACTGCCAATTTTATGGGAAGAGATGTGACAGATGTGCCGAGCAAAGGTTTGAAAGCAGAATTTACTTGGGACGATGCTTGGTTTGGTGGTTCTTGTCTTTCTATAGCAGGCCAAACAGATAGAGAATATCTTCATCTGTTTAAAACACAATATTCGCTGAAAAGTGGTGATGTGCTGACTATTCGTTATAAAGTTGTCAGCGGTACAGGTTCTGTAGCTGTTGCATGTTCTGCAGAAGGTAAGGAAGGTACAGAAGTTTCGGCTACTGTTGGAAATAATATTACTTCAAGCAAGGAATGGGTTGCAAAGACAATTAAAGTAGGTACGCTTCCCGGTACTTTGAGATTGAACAAAGAGACGCTTGCTATGCTCGGTTTAAGATTTGAAAAGACATCTGCGGATTTTAAAGTGTTGATTGGAGAAATTTCATTAACACGTTCTGATGCTCTAACTCCGAATCAGCCGATAATTACCAATCAGAAGTTGTTGGCTGCCAATTATAAGGGATTGGATTTCAAAGTGTTCTTTAAGATGAAAGATCGTGATGCTGCTCATCCGGAAGATCCTATTTATAATGAAGATGTCAATACTTGGTATTATAAGATTTATATCCAACAAGAAGGTGGTGAACCTGTTATGTGTACGGCTACTACTTCATGGGCTGCTTATGTAGTGAGTGCTCCGTTTGATGTAAATGGTGATAAAAAGGTTAAGTTAGGAGTATCGGCTGTTGCTTTGGACGGTAAGAGTGAATCAGAAATTGCATGGACAGGATGGTTGGATACACCGGATAATTCAACTGTAGAAGGTATTGAAATCGATAAACCGGTGATTAAGAGTGGTGAGACATTTGCGATTAAATATATTGATCCGACTCATGCACCGGCTGATAAGTGGGAAATTCTGAATGCGCAGACAGGTGTTGTTGTAAAAGACTTCCCGAGTTCTGTATCACTTGAAACAGCTCTTAGTGAAATTGGTATTTATGATCTTCGTATTACTTCTGGGGAAAACATAGAATTACATCAAGCCTTGATTCAGATTTCTTCTGAAGAAGTAGGGGCTATGCCGGAAATAAAAACGCTGACGGCCAATGACAGCGATAGTCCCATTTCAATAGAAAAGGGTGATAAGGTAACATATAAATATATCGGACGTAATGCAGATGGATATGTTTCGCGTGGCTTAAGATTAAATGAAATTGCTTTTGGAGTTCCAGCCGATCAATTGAATTTTAATAGCCAGTCTCCTTTTACCATTGCTTTTTGGTTCAAACCGGCTGTATTTAATCACATAAGCGATGGTACGCATCTTTTAAATATACGTGCTGCTGAAGATCGTTGGCCCGATAGCGATTGGGGATGGCTTTGGACTCATATCCAAGCTTCGGATAATAAGTTATCGTTTAATTTGAAGAAAAAAGAATCTGGAGCAGGTTCGGAAACTAAAATTATAGCAGAGGACTTTACTTTTGTTCCTAATCAATGGTATCATTTGGCAGTTGTTGTTGATTATCAAAATGGACGTAATGTATCGTTATATGTTAATGGTAAGCTGATTAATTCCGGAGGTGGTATAACGAATGTAAAGGACTGGAAGAATTCTTATACGATTATGGTAGGTGGTATTGCTGCCAATAGAGCAGGCTTTGATGGATATTTAGATGAATTCCAATTATATAATAAAGGGCTGACTGCTGAAGAAGTGAAAAAGTCAATGGAGCATCAAACTGTAATACCGGAGTCGTTGATTGGCTACTGGGATTTTGAAACTGAACCGAATGAGAATAATGAAATTCTCAGTACAGGAAGTAATAAGACTTTAAAAGGTTATATGACCGAAATTAAGACAGTTTCCCAGGGTGTGAACCAATATGTTCCGGTAGATATCACTTATGGAACAGGTGCACCATTTATTTCTGGTAGTATCTTTAAAGTTGAAACTAAACCATCTTGGAAATTAGAAGAGGCTCAAATTCAAGGTGATATTACAGGAACGGGTGAAGCCGGTAGTGTAGTAGCAGCTTATCCTTCAGAAGGTGAATTCAACGCTATTTTGACATTGGAGAACGGTTGGGGATCAGTATCCAAAACTTATCGTTCGGTAACAGTGACAGATGGTGGAGTCGGTTTTGCTGATAACGAATTGGAAATTGCTTATAATGCTTACCCGAATCCGTTTGTAGATGAATTGAATATTCGTTTTGCAAACGAGGGTACATACGCTATTGAAGTATTTGATGCTGCAGGAAAAATGATTGATGCAAAAGAAACTACGGTAGCCGATGGCGAAAATATCCATTTAAGTGTAAATGGTGCTGCTGGTATTTATTTTATTAATTTAAAACAGGATACTAAGATTCTAAAAGCATTGAAAGTAATAAAGAAGTAATATTAGGTATTAACCTCAATATTATATCTATATTTTGATAGAAGGGGAGCTGTTATTGTTATATAATGTAAATAATAACATATAGCAGATCCTTTTGTTTTATCGTTTTCTAAACGTATAATTTTTTTGTTAAACTAAAAAATCTATTATTGAAAATGAAACATTACATTTCTTTGATTTCTATTTTGGTTCTGATGAGTATTCTACCGCTTTGGGGACAATCGGGACAATCATTGGTACTGAATGGTACGGATCAATTAATGAAAATCGCTTCTCATGATGACTTTAACGTCTCGGCAGAGGAGAGTTTTACCGTTGCGTGTTGGGTCAAGGTAAATCGGTGGTTAGATGGTCAACGGTTCGTTGCAAAACGGAGTATGACCGGTACTCCCAAAAGTGGATATGAATTATGGGGTGGACAAAGTTCAAGTAAATTTTATGCGAATAATGCTCCAAATACTGCTGGGAATCATGATAATTCTATGAGTGTATGGTCTACAGAATTTGGCAGTTTGGATACTTGGGCGCATGTTGCTTTTGTAGTGGATAGAGTAAATGGAAAAATGTATCTATATCATAACGGAAAGCAGGTTGGAAATTCCGGTATAAAAGATATTGGCCCGTGGTATGTGGAAAATGACTATGGTGTTACTGTAGGAACCGGACGAGCTTCTGCAATGGAATATGCATATTATTTGAAAGGTGAAATTGATAATCTCCGTTTTTGGAAAAGAGCGTTGTCATTGGAGGAAATCAATGCAGATAAGGTAGATGAAATGCCTGCATCGGAAGGATTGGTCGCTGCCTATGATTTTGAAAATATTGACGGATTGACTGTTCCGGATGTCAGTGGAAACGGGCACAACGGAGTACTTGTGAATTATCCGGTTGATGGTCCTTGTAAAGTAGCTTCAGCTTCTGTTGTGCAGGATTCTAATTTTACTGGGCGTGGTAATGAGGATGAAGTGGTGCTAAAGGCGGTGTTGGATATGGAAGGAACGGATCCGGTTCAGTGCAATAAACTTACCTTGAACATGGATGGAACTACAAATGTACAGGATGTGAAAAGCATTAAGGTGTATTCTACTGGAAATATAAATAGTTTTGATGCTCGCTATGCTGCTGTTACCGCTACTTTATTAGGCAGTTGTAAGCCTGCTTCCGGAGAGATAAATTGTGAACTTACAGGTGAATTGACTTCGGGAACCAATTATTTATGGATTACATATGATATAGCTGATAATGCAACAGAAGGGAACAAAGTTGATGCAAATATAGTTTCTATCACTACTGCAGATGAAACATATGCTTTTACGGAAGGTTCAGTTGAAGGGGAACGTACTATCTTATTGAAGCGTAAACTGTTATTTGCACCTGGGGATGCCGGTTCAAAGAACTATAGAATTCCAGCGATTATTACTGCTGCAGATGGTTCTTTGGTTGTTGCAACAGACAAGCGTAAAAATAATCAAGGTGACTTGCCTGAAGATATTGACGTGGTTATAAGAAGAAGTGAGGATGGAGGTATCACATGGTCCGAACCGCAAACTATTGCTGAAGGAACAGGAGCACGTAGAGGATTTGGCGATGCCGGTTTAGTACATACGACGGAAGAAAATGGCCTTCTTTGTATTTTTGTAGGTGGTGAAGGTATTTTTAATAATTCATCTCCTTCGAATCCTACTCGTACTTATGTTTGTAAAAGTACGGATAATGGTAAAACTTGGAGCGCACCTCGTGATATCACTGAGCAGCTTTATGGAACGGCATGTACTGTTACCGAGAGACAGGGGTGGTATGCTTCTTTCTGTGCTTCGGGAAATGGATTATTGACAAAAAATGGACGGATTATGTTTGTAGCTGCTGTCCGTGAGAATTCAGCAAGCACTTTGTCTAATTTTGTTTACTATTCAGATGATAATGGAGAGACGTGGAATGTTTCCAAACGAGCTAAATTAGGCGGTGACGAATCTAAAGTTGTAGAGTTAAGTGATGGTACAATCCTAATGAGTATTCGTCGTCAGAGTAAAGGTCCCCGTTACTATACGAAATCGACTGATGGAGGTATTACGTGGGGAGAAGTATCTGAGTGGACTGAAATGCTTGAACCGAATTGCAATGGTGATATAATTCGATATACGTCTGTTAATGATGGCTATGAGAAGAATCGTTTATTACACAGTATACCCAATGACGCTGCTAACAGACGGAATGTCTCAGTTTTTGTGAGTTATGATGAAGGGCAAACTTGGCCGGTTAAGAAGTCAATTTGTCCTACCGGATCGGCATATTCTTCATTGACAATTCTTCCTGACGGCACTATTGGAGCGTATGTAGAAGAAAATTATGATACAGATAATATGTCTCTCTATTTCAATAATTTTTCTTTAGACTGGTTGACTGATGGCGCAGATACTTATTATGCAGCTGGAGAAACGGAAGTTGTTAAGTCTCCTACTTTTTCGGCTTCGGAAGGGGAATATGAAAATTCTGTAGCGATTGAATTGACTACTGCTACTGATGGAGCATCTATCTATTATACATTAGATGGGAACACTCCAAACGAACAATCTATTTTGTATGAAGGATCGATTACGATTGAAGAGACAACTACTGTGAAAGTAATTGCAGTAAAAGATGGTTTGGCTAACAGTGAGATTGCAACCGCTACATATACTATTACTCATCCGGGAGAGTATTGTATCTGGGATGAAGATGCTTATCCAAGAACAAATACGGATCGTGTTGTTCAGTCATTGAGTGTAAGTGGGGCTTCGCAGGGTGGCATAGCTCAAGATTTTACTACAGTAGTGGCCGGAATAGGTGCTAAAACTCAAAGTAAAATAAATTTTGATAATACGGCAGATGTTTTAAATGCCACTATCGGTAATGAACTGTTCTTAACGGTTTCTGATTTTAATCTATATTGGACACATTATTACGTGTATGTGGATTATAATCAGAATGGTGTTTTTGAATCGAACGAGGTGGTGTCGTATACACATTATAGTGAAGATGATGGGACTTATTATGATAGTAAAGGAAATGTTGTTGATGCAGGAAAAGTACAGAGAGATCTTCCCAGTTTTATAATACCTGATAATGCTAAATTAGGGGAAACGCGTATCAGATTTAAAGCCGATTGGAACAGTTTGGATCCATGTGGAGATGCAAGTTTGGCTAGTAATAGAGGTACAATCTGTGACTTCACCATTAATATTCATGAGGCTGTGATGGGGGTTGTTTCTTTTGAACAAACAGAAGGAGCCACATTACAAATAATGAATGGAGAAGAGGAAGTTACTAATGGTACTCGTTTGCCTTTAGGTACAGTCCTTTCAGTGAATGCTGAAGTAACTTCTGATGATTATATAATACGTGCAATTTTGGTGAATGGTGAAGAACTTGAAAGCAATACATTTGTGTTGGCAGAAGATGCCACTGTTTCATTGGATATTATAAAAGGTAAACTTGTAAATTATCAGGTGGAAGGAAATGGAATACTTTCTGTATCGGATAATTCATCAAATGAGATTGCGAGTGGAGCAATTGTGGACAAAGGGTCGGTTATAGTAATAAAAGTGACTCCGGATGAGAATTATCATGTAGAGAGTGTTTTGATAAATGGTGATGACAAGACAGAGGAATGTGTATCTGATGCTGGCTATTCTTTGGTGGTAAATGAGCATTTGGATATTATTGCGAAATTTGCTATTGATTCTTACTCATTGAATTATTCTTGTAATGAAGAGCTTGGAAAGATGATTGTGCAAAAATCGAATGGAGATAATGTAACTTCCGGAGACTTAATACCTTATAATGAAAAAGTGACATTTACACTTCAACCGGCTGTTAGATGTTATGTTGTAAGTGTAATGATTGATGGTGAAGAAAAGATGGATGAGATATTAACTAATAAATCATTCTCACTGAATATTACAAAAGAGACTACTGTTCAAGTGGTATATGAAGCCGAGAAATATTCCTTGACTTTGGCAAACGATACGCCAAAGAAAGGTAAACTAATGGTTAAAAGACTAAGTAACGGCGTCGAATTGGAGGATCAGAGTGAAATTATTTATGATGAGGAATTGCTTATTGCTTGGTTGCCTGAAGAGGGTTGCGAATTATGGATAAAAGAAGGTGAAGGGGATGAATATGATTTAATTGAAGCTGGGCTGCTGGAAGAATTAGGTGATAGCAAAGAATTTTCTTATCAAGTATTCGCAAATGTTGCTCTTCGTGCAGTATTCAGTGGTACGGTTTCTATTACCAATACGGAAATAGCTAATACGACGGTCTATACAAAAGATGGAAAATTAATTGTTAAAGATGGAAAAGTTGGTTGTGAAGTATTTGTCTATGATGTTTTAGGTCAAGTTGTGAAATCTTTCATCATTGAGAATGCGTTAGAAACAGTTCAACTGGGAACAACATCCTCTTTATATCTGGTTAAGATTGTTGATGGACCAGATTGTATTGTAAAAAAAGTAGGTAATATGTAAGTGTTCTTTTTATTTTATACATGTGCAAGATAATGTTTTTCTTGCTTATATGAATAAGCCGGTTCTGATTATAAAGTCAGAACCGGCTTTGGCTTAAGAGTATATTTGTGAGTTTATGAAGTTTTTCTGTTACCTATGATAAATAGAATTCCCTGTATAGTCAATTGGTATTTAATGAAATAGTGATACTTGATTTTCCAAGATAGAAAGCTTTGGCTTTTATCTGTTTGGCATTGCAAGTAATAGGAGTTGTCCATTCCGGAGAATTCTCGGTAGGCTCACTACCATCGGTGGTATAGCGTATTATTGCATTAGGAATGGTAGTATTGGCATATAATAAACCGTCTTGTAGTACGATACCGGGAGCGGCTATTCTGAAATTTACTCCTCTTTTGGCTAAACGAGGTAATTCGTGGTAAGCAATCTGTGCGTTATATTTCTGCTTAGCGGCTTCGTATGCTTGTTCTCCCTTTTGTTGCGACCAGGTAGGTTGTATGTTCCATGCTCGTTCTATTAGACCGAACATTTTAGGAAATAGATAATATTCTACTTGTTCAAAGCTCCGGATAGTCTCGGCCCATACTTGACCTTGTATACCTTTTATCTGAGCACGAGCTTCTTTTCTTAACGGAGTTTTATGCATAGAAGCTGTACGGGGATTCACCGGTTCTCCTTTAAGTGTTTGCTTGACAGAACTGTAAATGTCGTAAGGAAGCATGTCGAATGAGTTGTACTCATTTACATAACCACCCCAGCTTAATCCGTTTTCCTGCTGGTGATTACAGTAGGCCATATCCATATAAAGGTTAGTTACATTACAAAGTATAACCGGATAACCAGCGTTAGCCAATATGTAGGGAACTTCATCACCTTTCCATTCGGGAACGGTATTCCAACAATAACTCAATATGTTGTCGTTTTTGAAATGTTCGTTGGCTTTATTATCGGGCTTCATGGCTACTTCTTCCCAACCTGCCGGCTGAATATTACGTTTAGATAACATAGGTATGACTTGCTCCAGAAAATAATCTTTCAGCTCTCGTATTTCAGTCATTCCTTTTTCTTGCATAAGGTCATGGCAAATTGTAGAACCCGTCCAGGCACCACGCGCAACTTCATCGCCTCCAATATGAAGAGCGGTCAGTTTCAATCCTGCATCCTGATATATTTTATCGAATTCATCGATCACTTTCTCTACAAACCTGTAAGTGGAAGGCATGGCTACATTCACCACATTGTCGGTATAATGTTGGGCCGAAATATAGCGGGATGTGTCGGAGAAATCTGTTAAAAGGAATTCTTCGGCTTTGGTTTTGTCTATGTCGATATACTTTTTATAACGTGCATTCATGGCTTTGATAGCTGCTCGTGAATGTCCTGGAATGTCCACCTCAGGAATTATTTTTATATGTCGTTTCTGTGCATATTGTAGTATATCGATAAAGTCGTTCCGTGTGTAATAGCCATTTGCGAGACTTGTTGTATCGGTGGCATCACAACCCCAGGCATAAGCTGGAAATAGGCATTCTGATTCATCCGTCGTATGCCCCCTACGAGAAGCCACTTCAGTTAATTCTTCTAATCCCGGGATTTCAATTCTCCATGCTTCGTCGTCGGTGAGGTGCAGGTGCAATACGCTTATTTTATATGAGGCCAGATAATCTATCAATTTCAATATGTTTCCTTTTTTAGTGAAATTTCGAGCTACATCCAGCATCAGTCCCCTGTAGTCGGTATCGGGGTAATCAGCTATTTGTATGTTGGAAAATGTTACGGGTAATTGAGAAGCATTTCCAAGCATGTTGAGTAACGTCTGGCAAGCATTGAAGAGGCCATGGGCTGAGTGTGAAGAGAGAATGAAACGATTATCTTGAACTGTTATTTCATAATATTCATCCGGATAATCTTTGTTTCTGTCTGTCAGTTGGGTTAATTCTATAATCGTTTTACCAGTATCTGAAAAGGTACAATTAAAGTCTGCACTTAGATCGTTTTTCAATAATGTGGCTTCATTTTTGAATTCCGGTTCCCATCTTAAATTTACATCCGGTGTAAAGTTAGACTCACCTGTTTTTTTCTCTAACTGTTTGACAGAAGGGAAAATGTCAGTCAATTCCAACTCTATGTTTTTGTTGAAATAAGCATTTTGTTTATACATATACGTGCCATCAGCATATGGATAGTTCTTTCCGGGACGTTTGTATTGGTACTCTTGGTTAAAAGGTAATGCTTCAAGAGGGATATCTTGTGGCTTCTGCTCTTTACCGTTTTTGTCTGTCATCACGATATAAGCTCCTTGAGGGGCTCCTGTTTCGCGGATGATTGAACCTTTTTGCCGATATGTAAATGTTAAAGTTTCTCCGGGGGCTAAAGGCTGGAAATGCTTCGTTGGTATCAGTTGATTATAGCTTGCGGATATTTGTTTGATCATGATCGGCGAATCTTCCTGAACAAGGGGAGGAGGTACCGATATTTGGGTGTAATATATGGTCCAATTACCGGTTAAGGTTTCTTTACCGGTGTTTTTAATGTAAAAGGTGCTTTCAAAGTAACCCGGTTCAATTCCATTTTGTCCCATTTCCCAGATTAGAGAAATTGGAGGCGCAGTCGTGTTCTTGTTGGCACAAGAAATTAATATCGGGCATATCAGTATTATTAAAAACAGATTTTTCATATATATATTTATCTTAATGTTTAAAAGTGGGGATCAGGGCTCCATTATCGACAGAACACGGATTTATTTGTCCGTGTTCTGTATCTATTTTTGTTGCAAAGAATGGTTATTCTTCGTTCTTCGGGAATTCAATTAAAGCAAAACCAGCTTTAGGACCGGCTGTTAAGATAACGAGTTTGCTTTCTACTGTGGCCCATGCGGTGATACCCGAACAAGCTGCTTGCGTAGCTTCTCCTAATTTATAGGTGTATACCGGATCTGGACGTTTTTCATTGTAGGCGTTGAAAGCAGGTACTGTACTGAATCCTTCCGAAATGTCGTAAACATACAATGTCGGGAAAGACCAGGAACTTTGTTGACGACCGGAGGTGAACATCAGATAGCGTCCATTGTTGTAATTTACAACGTGGGCGTCTGTTCCATGTCCTGCATCTCCTAACTTATCAATCGAAGCCAATAATCCGCCATCTTTATCACGTAACTGAATCGGGGTCATTGTAGTACTTGTGAATAAGTAGGCATCTTCATTGTCTACCTTATTATAGCAGGCATAATAGGTTGCACTTGCAATGTCTGAAATAAATTTCGCTTCACCTACTGTCTGGAAATTCGTTATTGTGAATCGTAAGACACCCGCTCCTGTATGGTTTATAAAATAGACATATCCATTACCGTTTTCATCTAAATCGAGGGACATGTTATCTCCAAACCGTCCTGTAGCCTTGATGGATTCGTCAATTACGCCGTTAAAGTCCAAAATGAGTTCCGGGCTTGAAGAGGCATCAGCATAATGGTAGAGTTTTAATTTTCCGGCATCGGTATCTGCTAAGCCGGTCGTAAGGTTACAGATATAGATGTGTCCTTGAGATAAACGTCCTGAAGAAATGACGTAAGTTCCACCGGCCATGCCATCTGTATTTAATGCAATAGGTGCGACCACTCCATCCGATAGGATATCACTTGCTTTGAGTAATTTAGGATTGAGCCCTCCTGAACGGGAAACAATTAAGACATGCTCTCCGTCGAAATCTGCACTTCGGGTATCTTCTGCGATGAAGTCCGGCCAAACGGTAGAGTTTGTTGTGAAGTCGTGAACGATAGGTGCGGAGAAATTAATGCCCGGTAATAATTTGCTGAAGCTGATTTCGTATGTATCGGTCATTCCTAAGAAATTTAGCTCTATGGTACCCGGATTGTCTTTGCTGATGAGGTTACCCTCTGCTGTTGTAAGAGTATAAGATGTACGTGTCGGGACGAGCAGAATGCTTTTCAAAGTAACCTGTTCTTCGTTTGGCGTATTGAGGTAAATCATTTTGTCTACCGGGTCAATCAGTCCGCTAATTACACTTCCTGTAGACGTTTCCACTTCTATTTTACTGACTAACGGTGCCGAAGCGGGATCGGACAGGTTGATAATAACGTTGTAATCGGTTATGTTCTCGCCACTGGTAAGGGTAATACCTCCCTTTAATGTTTTTTCATTGGGGGCATCCGGGTTGTAAAAATTATAAGAATCTGCATCAAAATGAGCTCCTAATGAAATTTTACCTCCGAACTTAATATGTTGAACATCAGTTTCTGCTGCTACGTCATTAAATGTAAGTGTACGGGTTGCATCGTTATAGACTGCGTTATAACGTATACCTCCGGATAACCCGCCATTGGCGATATACAGGTTATAAATCAAGGTTTCTCCAGAAGGATTCTCTATAATCGAGTCGTCATCCTTGCATGCTGTTATGCCCAATGCAGGCAATAACAGTAATAATATATATTTTATTCCTTTCATACGTATATTTAATTTTCAGATTGCCATTCTTTAGTTTGAGAAAGTGTGTAGCCATAGCTTTTGTATAAACTAATTTGGCTATTAGGAACCGGTTTAACATAGTTTTTCGGTTGTGGTAAGTTGCGCGCTGTTCCCGTATTTCGCAATATATACCCCTCGGACAAGCTTGCATCTTGTTGTGCATCGGGACTGATGACTCCTGTAAGAACGATACCGTCTTTTACGGCAGAAGGGAAATCGTCCAACACGATGTAGGCACCATAACGATAATCGGGATTGTGCTGATTGCACAAGTAATCGAGCTTTTTCCAACGTTTCAAATCTGCCGAACGCAAACCGTTCTCGTAACAAAGTTCTACGCGACGTTCGCGACGAATTTCCCATAGCATGGATGGTACATCATTGGCTGGTTCCCATTTAGTGCGTGCCGGGTCGTCGTAAACTACACCGTTAATCGCTGGTGCGCCGCCGATTTCTTCTAAATTGGGCATATTGACACGTGCACGTAATTTATTGATGGTTGAATTCAATACCTCCTGATTGAATAGGTCCTTTCCGGTGATTGCTTCCAGCTCGTAACAAATCTCAGCGTAATTCAACAATACTTCACCCAAGCGAAGACAGGGCGCATCGGTAATGTTTTGCCCGCGATTTTTGAGATTGGGGTTACTGGTTTCCCATTCGTCATCTGTGAATTTCCGTAAAGAGTATCCTGAACGTGAATAACCATAAGGAGCGTTACTTCCTCCTACAGGATAGTATTTGGGACGGAAATTGTATGATAATCGTGGGTCGCGATTCGTAAAGAAGTCGGTTGCGGTGGGAGCAAACCAGTATTCGTTATTGTAATAAACCGGGAATCCGTCACTGCGCAAAAAGCTTTCAAGCAGGGATTTGCTTGCACCGTTCTGTTCTATGTCATAACATTGGTTTACCATGTAGTGTTTCACGGTTTTATCAGAATATTCACGATACATGATTATTTCCGGATTATCGGATAAATCATCGGAGGTAAATAGTGATTTATAGTTGGGGGCTAACTGATAGGGCCCTGCCATTACTATTTCAGAAGCGGTTTTTGCTAACTCAAGACATTTCTCTGCCATTTCCGGATTTTGAAGGTAGTATTTCTGAAAAGTACCTTCGCGTAACATAAGTCTGGAAACGAGTGCTGCTACCACATATCGGTTGATTTGTAACTTACCGTCGTTTACCCGTACTGTATTATTCAATGCAAATTTGAAATCTTCTATGTTTTTTTCTACTACAAAGTTACGGGGATCACGGTCTTTGTATAGGTAGTCCATATCTTCTTTCTCATCGCTTTGCTGCATGACTCTGTCGAACCATGGTACATCGCCATATTGGAAAGTCAGGCTGCTATAGAAATAACCTCTTAAAAAATGACCGATACCTAACCAATGGTTAATAGTGGCTTCCGGTTCATTCAGACGCGGAGCACTGGCTATTACATAATTGGCTTTCCGAATATTGGTAAATCCCCAACCACCGTCAGTTTCGGGTATGATATTGGGAGCATAGGGATTCTGTATGGGGGCGGATATAGCATCATCGCCGACATCTTCCAACCACGATGGGTTTTGAGCTGTTCCGGATCCTCCGAACAGAGTAGGATAAATGCTGTATAAAAAGAGCCGTGCTTGTGTTTCGGTCTGCCAAAACTCCTCGTCGGTGAATTTGTCAACAGGAGGACGATCGAGGAAATCGTTGCAAGAAACGAATAACGCGCATCCTAATAGTAATAATAATTTATATGTTTTCATATACTATAATATTTTTAATTAGTGATTTATTAGAATGATACTTGAAGTCCGAATGACCATGTTCTTACGTACGGATAAATACGACCGAACCCTTGTGTACCACCGTCGCCGGAAGTAGTGTTGGTTTCGGGGTCAAGAGGGATATCTCCCAATTTGTCGATAGTGAATAGGTTTTCACCACTGACATATACACGGACTTTGTTTAAATAAGCTTTCCGTATAAGGTTTGTCGGCAATGAATATCCGAGGGTCAAACTTTTCAGGCGGCAATACGACATGTTGAGCAAATATTTACTCTGTGGCATATAGTTACCTCCGCTTTCGGCATAACGGGACGGTTGGTTCATTTTAGACAAACGTGCATAAAAAGCATCCGGATTTTCGGGTGTCCAGTAGTCGGTTTGGTGGGCATAATATACTCCGTCTCCAAATTGGAATCCCGGGATGACTAAGTTTCCACTCGCCCAGATTTGGCGGCTTCCTACTCCTTGGAAGAATATATCCAAATCAAAACCTTTGTAGTCCAGCCCAATACGACCACTGTATTCATAACGTGGAGTTGAGTTTCCAATTACTTTCAAGTCACCATGATTGTCGGCTGTAAAATCACCACGGTCAATCACTCCATTGCCGTCCAAATCTTTATATTTGATATCACCGGGTAGGTAACTCGCGATACCGCTTGTTCCACTATATTCTAAGAAGCGGCTTTGATCAGGAATATCGGCTTTTAAAGTTCCATCCGGATTGAAATCATCTGCTGTAAAGAAACGGTCGGTCTCAAATCCCCAGATTTCACCGAGTACCCGACCTTCGTAATTGCTTCCATTGAGAGATTTAGTTCTGTTTGGATGTTTGGTTATTACAGTGCGGGCATCTGAAATATTGGCATTAACACGTAGTTTTAATTGATTGGCGAATGTGTGGTTAAAGTCTAATGCTAATTCCCAGCCTTTAGTTGTCAACTCACCAATATTTTTATAGGGGGCCGAAGCACCGAAGACAGAAGGCATTTCATTTCCTTGCACTACCATTCCGTCGTTTACACGTTTATAAACGTCGAACGAAGCACCGAGTTGGCCGTTTAAGAAACGCAAATCTAACCCTAAATCACTTGTTACGATATTTTCCCAGGTGAAGCCTTTTGCTAAAGTTTGCGGAAGCCCGAAAGTGGTCATATTGACATTGTTGATGCTCCAACCGGAAGAAACCGATGACATTATCGCTCTAAAACGGTCGGCACCGATATTGGGATTACCTATGCTACCGATAGAAGCGCGTAGTTTTGCAAAGCTCAATACTGGCTGTAAAGAGTGCATGAATGATTCTTCACTGAGAATCCATCCGATTGAACCGGATGGGAAGAATCCCCATAATTGGTCGAGTGGGAAATTGGATGAGCCGTCATAGCGTCCGTTCAATTCCAAAAGATAACGATCTTTGAACGAATAGTTGATACGTGCAAAAAAACCGACGGAGGCCCAGTCACTCTGTGAACCGTAAACAAATCGTGTACCCTCATTGTTTGAGGTTGTCGAAATAGTATGTTTACTCGGGTCTAATAATTCGCGAGCTTCGCCATTTAGATAGTTGTAATCTTCATATTCAAGATTGAAACCAGCAAAAGCGCTTAGATTATGTTTACCGGCAAATTCTTTATTATAACGCAGAACTGCATTGGCGGTATGGTGATTGGTTAAATAGTTATACTGATCGTATTTATCGTAGGACGATGCAGTATAAGTTGTCAGATTATTGATGTCACCCGACCAGAAATCGATGGCGGTTACTTTGCCTCCACGTAACTGACGAAGACGGCTATTGGTAATATATGAATAGTCTGCTTCTAATGACAAATTTTTTGTGAATTTTACCGTCGCTCCTAATGTAAAGCGCATGTTATTTGTGGCATCACTGTTTCTATTGGCTTGTGTAGTCTCGGTAAGGGCACTGCGGAATGGTTGCCCATTATATGTTCCGTATGGATATATTACCGGCCAGCGATATATGTAATACAGGGGATCATAGGTGGCACTGGAGTAAGTAAACGGAGTTTCCAGTTCTGTACGTGAAAACATTAATTGAGAACGTACTTTCAGCCATTTGGCTATTTCTGTTTCAGTTTTGAAAGTGACATTGTAGCGGTCGTATTGGTCGTTGTTCACTTTCAGAACACCTTCGTTACCCATATAGCCTAAAGACAGGTGATAACTTGTTTTACCGGATTTGCCAGTTACCGATAAATTGTGATTTTGAATAAAACCATTCTGAATGTACATGTCGAACGGATCCCATGAACGATAGAAGCGTAGTCCTTTGTCCGTAATTTCAAAATCGCGTCCGGCTACCATTTCAGGGCTAAGATTCATGCCGCCGAAATTGCGTTCCCATTCTTTCATTCGTTCAATGGCATCCTTGTCCCATTTCATTCCGGCGTCACCGACAAATTCCGAATCATTGGGATTATTACGTTGCCATGCTTCCAGTGCCATGGAAGCCGACTCGTACGATTTGGCCATTTTAGGTAAACCGATAGGTGAGGTCCATGCAAAGTTGTTAGAGTAAGTGGCTGTAAATTTGTCACTGTTCTGTCCTGATTTGGTGGTGATCAGTACTACCCCGAAGGCAGCGCGTGAACCGTAAATAGAAGATGAGGCGGCATCTTTGAGGATTGAAATGTTTTCAATGTCATCAGGATTGACCATATTCAAATCGGTCACTTCGACACCATCTACTAAGATGAGTGGTTGTGATGCGCCACTGTCTTCATTCAATAGAGTTCCTTGGTCACCGCGAATACGGATTTTAGGCGTCGTGCCGATACGTCCTGAAGTAGTAGTGACGGTTAATCCCGGAGTAGAACCTTGCAAGCCACGGCCTACATCTGTCAGCGAACGGCTTTCCAATTGTTTTGCCACATCTACCGTTCCTACTGCTCCGGTCAGGTTGGCTCGGCGTTGGGTTGCATAACCTACCACAACTACCTCATCAATAACCTTGGAGTCTTCTTTCATTTTAATATTGATGATACTGCGGGAACCTACTGTTTCTTGTACAGATACATAACCTATATAAGAGAATTGCAGGACGGATGTAGTCGATGGCACAGTTATTTTATATCTACCGTCGATATCGGTAACGGAACCGATAGGAGCACCTGCCACTTTGACTGATACGCCAATTAACGATTCTCCATTGGCATCGGTGACAGTACCCGTTACACTTTTGCCTTTCTCTTGTGCAATTGCACATACCGATATTGCTACCAGACAAGCAAATAGGAATATTCTGTTCCACATATGCCTGGCATAACCGGTATATTGCATGTTTAATTTCATATTATCCATAGAACTTTTGTTTTGTGAATTTATTAATTACTTGTTTATAATTTTTTCTACTTTCGTGGAACCGTCGGTATACGTTGTTTTTTTCAATAATAAACCTTTGGCATCAGCAGGAACTGTAATGCCTGTCGGTGTGTTATATGAAACGGATTCTACAACCTTGCCGTTAGTCTTGGTGTGGATGCCTACTGCATTGGTTATTTCCAGCATGGAAGTTGAGGGAGCAGGAGTGGTAAATGAGTTTTCTGCTTTGGGAAGCGCCCATCCGCCTAATATATGGTTGTCACCGGTGGCATATACATTGCCGGCAACGTCAAATACAACAGTATAACAGGTGTTTGTAAAAGGAGTATTGATGGTGTATTTAGATGATAAGGTCGGGATGTTATTATTGTCCCAAGTAACATCGAAAATGAGTATTTGACCCTGAGTGTTCTTCTCGCTGATAGTGCCTGCGGTAGCTACTAAACTTTGGTCCATATTTAGACCTACTACTCCCCGGGTATTGCTTCCTAATGCCCCCATAGAGCTATAATCTGCTTCACCTGAAGAATTCATATGGATTAATCCGGGGTAAGTTCCGTCGATAGGATCGGTCGCTCTATGCTGTGCAATCCACCAACCTCCTTTGTTGTCAGGGAAAATCATACCATTCCCGTTGGCTATATTTTCGGGATACGTAATAGGGGTGGGGGCATTGACCCAAGGAGTCTCCAGATCGCCAATTTCATATAAATTGATTTTTTGGGGGAGATCTTCATCGTAAGTATAAAGTTTGGTATCTGTTCCGGTTCCTATTACGTAGCAATGTGAAACAGAACCGTGGATGAAGATGTCACCTTCCTTTGCATTTCCGCCGGTAACCGTACCTCCAAATACGGAAATAGCATCTGTAGTGGGAGTGGCAGGATCCCAGACATGTACACCACTGGTTTCGTTATCACTCCAATCTGTGATGTAGATTTTGTCATCAGGAGCTATAGTTAGGCGTAACGGGCTTGCAGGGCTGTTTGAGAAGTTTTTGGACCAGGCGTTTTCTCCTTGATTTGTAATGTCAGTAAAAGCAGCATCGAAAACATAGATACCTCCGTCAGTCGTTTTGTTTTTAGAATCCGTGACGTACATGTGTCCGAAATAGGGGCTTTCGAAATTATTGTTGATAGCTACCCCTCGGGGTGTGGTAAGTATTCCGGTTGTGTTATCGATCAGGGTCGGTTCGCTGACTGTTTCTTTTCCGACTGCTTTTAATTTCCATGTATAATTTCCAGTGGGGATTGTACTCAAAGAGACTGCAATATTTGTATGAGTTCCCTTTGTCAATGCTTCTGATTCGGTTATCTGAATTTCGTAAGGGGGATTCGTCTCGTTCTGAAGGATAATTGCCAACGATGAAGCCGGAGCATTCAGCGTGTAGGAAATTTGTACTTCCTGATTCGTGTTATCAACAGTATTTGCACTCAGTCCGGAAGCATAAATGTTCGGTTCTTGTGCATACAGCACTGTTATCGCCAGAGACATGGCAGCTACAATAGTAAAAAATCGTCTCATAGTAGTTAAATTTTGGGTGAATAATAAATATGTGTAATGATTTTGTAAACAATATGGATGCAGAGTAATAACTCTGTTGTTTTTTGGGGCAATCCTTGTGATTGCCCCAAATGTGTTACTGTTTTATAATACGTTTATTGACAACACCATCGGATGTCTTGATTAATAAGGCATAGATACCCGAATTTAGAGTTTGTACGTTGACACAAGTTTGCGCAGCATCTATTTTTCCATTCTTGACCGCTATACCTTTGATGTCATAAAGTATATACTCTTCTGCATTGGTGCCTTCGGTGACATTGATGATAATTTCATCTTTTACGGGGTTCGATACGTAAATGCAATCGCTTAAACTCGTATTGGTATGAGGGATAATACCTGTACTCTGTTTTGTAGAAGCATGTGTGGTATACGTATTGTCGGACTTAGGAAGAGAATACACCATCAGACGCTCATTATAGTTAGAGATTAGGTAGAGATTATCAGCGGCATCAAAAGCCAAGTTTTGCAAATAATCGGTAGCTTCCCCCCAGTCGATACTACATTTGGCAGTAAGAGTCGGCTTGTTGCTTGCATCGTAAGCTACATCGAATACTTCTACTTTACCGGGCTTTGTACCCATTGCCAATATGGAACCGTTTGTATTCACTGCCATGGCACCCTGATATGAACTCGGGAGTGATGAACTGCAATTATAGTCCAGTTTGCCGTTGGTGGCGTGTATTAGAGCCGGAACACTTGCTCCACCTGTGCCTGCACGATATTGGCACATCCACCATCCACCATGGGTATCCGAAGCGATTTGTCCATAGGCATTCTGGAGGAGATTGCCGTTTTGCATGTCGTCATAAATAGTGGCACTGGGAGCTGATATCCAAGGCAATGTGGCTGTACCAATATCATAGCGATAGATGCCGCCTGCTACCGGAGAAGCCGGACGATTGTAGGTGAACAGTTTTGTGTCCGCACTACTTCCTATGATTTTTATATCTTCTATCGGATCGTGAATAAAAGTACCACTTGAGGTTACTCGACCATTGGAGGTATCCAGTGTTCCTCCAAATAATGGAGAAAAGTCTGATGCCGGATGAGCTGCGTCCATAATATAAATTCCTGAGTTGCCAAATGAACTGTCCGAAATATATACTTTACCGGAGGCATCCGTTGCAATTCCTCTTGGAGCATATTGATAATTAGCATTTACGTTGGCTCCCCATGTTATATTACCGGCATAACTGTCAGCCCCTTGATTGGTGACATCCGTTAAGGCTGCATCTAAGATATAAATGCCTTTTTGCGTTGTTCGTGGGTTTACAGGTGTCCCTTCCGAGATGAGGCCACCGGCGGATTCTGATACATATACCCGGCCGAAGAATGGACTTTCAGGATTATTGTCTACTGCAACGGCACGTCCCGAGTAGAATTGGAATATAGGAGTGTCGTCGCTTATTTTGACAGGGTATGCTACCGGACGCGAGCTTGCTGTAACGCTCCATGCGTCATAATCGATTGGCCCGAAGGGATTGGCTATAGTTTGTATTCCTTTAGCGAGTGCTCCTGCGTTGTGATTAGTTAGTGCCTCGCCTTCTTTATAGATTGTGATGAATACAGATGAAGCGTTTTCATTTAGTGTGAATCTGAATTCATTTGCTTGGTTGATTGAAAGTTCGGAGGCGTAGATGTTGGCTACCGGCTGGATTTCGGTCTTGTAGGTGGCTGCACCTTGTCCTTGTGCCCAAATTCCGATTTTGATATCATAATTATCTACTACAATAGATGATGCCAGATAACCGGCGCGTGTTGTTCCTAAACCTGCTTCGGGATATTTGTCTGAAATTTTAATGGCATTATCCAAACCATTCGTAATATCGAAGAGAGCTATGCCTGCTTTGGTAGCATCAGTATTACATATTGGGGCGGCCATAAATACATGTCCGGCATACCGGGCAAAGGTATTTCCATAGGAGGCTACCGGGATTTCGGCAATAGATAGCTCGCCTTTTTTCAACAAAGCGGTACCGTCGGTGGCTAACCAATCGAATTTGTATTCAGTGGCAGGCATGACATCACTATCGACAATAATGTGATCGTAGCCAGAAGGGGATATGACAAACTTGACATGTTCTCCCCATGCCGAAACCGGATAATTACTATCGGTTCCCATATATTTATCCGTAACATTTTGAGTCTCATTTTTGTAGTTTAAGCCGGCAATGCGGTAGTTTGTACCGGACTTAACTGTATAGTAGATATATAAGTTTGAAATGGCACCGGCCACCGTAAAGGTCTCTCCGATTTCGGCATTTGTTGTATTGGCTTGTTTGGGAGTCGTGAGTAAAACAGTCGGAGTTGCATTGTCGCTTTCCCATTTGTATATTTTAAACATTGCGTCCGCATGGGCATTTGTTAGTTTGTTGCAGGCCAATAAAACATCGTCGGCGCTGAAAGCAATGTCACTAAGAATGGAACTTCCACCTGTGATACCAGTTAAGTCTAATTCTTTGATAACCTCTTGCGTCTCGGCATTCGCTACTATAATTTTAGGATCATTGGTCAGAACGTATAGTTTTCCGTTGCGTTGAAGTATGCGTCTGATTGACGAACTGCTTAGCCAAGTCGGGTTTTCTACATTACCATCCGGTACAAAATCGTATTGATTCAATGCTGTTGCACCATCACCCTGTTCGGGCGCAGGATAATCAGGAACAATAATATTGATGTTTTTCAAAAAGGCTTTTGTATATGCGATTTCGGATGCGGTGACAGTAACGTCTACTGTTTTGCTTTCATAATTTGTCAGTGAGAATGATAATTTGTAATTACCTGGTTGTAAGTCATAAAAGGCAAATATTCCGTTATACCAATTATCAGTGGTGTAAGTTTTCAGTACTTGCGAACCGTCTGCATTAAGTAGTTTTACAGTTGCTTCATTGAGAGGTAACCATTGGTCATCACTACCGGCTCTATAAGTGAACTTCGGCTGTTTTAGGATATCGACTAATTCGTTCCCGCTTTTCACAAAACCTGCAATTGTGCCGGTTGCCGGCATGTCGCGTTTGAAGTAGTTGTGAAAGTGCTGAAAGAAACGTATGGCTTCGAGTTTGCAGAAATCGTTATTCATTAAACGATGGGTTTCTGGTGGATAATCGTGAAACGAACCTTCGGAAAGGAATCCAGGTACGGTTAATGGGCGTAAAACTCCTAATCCGAGATTATCGCCATAGAATGTAAAATCACCGCGTAACATCGGAGTAGGACTTGTCCATACTGTCAAGGGATTGTTGATCTGAATAGGTCCTGAGGATTGTGCCATTGGTAGACTCTGCGCTACAGTTGGCTGGTCATTGTATCCATGGTACAATAACAGGAGATAATTAGTCGTTGTATTTAGGGAATTACTATGGATCGATAAAAAATGGTCTACGTTATTGGCGTTGGCTTCTTCGGCAATTTCTGATAGATCACGATCGCCGCCACCGGCAAATTGCTCACCGTCACGAATGCCGCTTGTGTTATCTGTACGTGAGATAATAACGGTGGCACCTGCCGCTTCAAGCATCTCTTTCAATGCTAATCCTTTTACCAGATTCGATTTTGATTCCCAATAGCCCTCTGGATTCTTCCATACTTCGGGAACAGGAATGGTCCAGACACTTCGGTCGTTACTATCGTATCCGCCGTGTCCCGGGTTTATATAAATTTTGACGCCGGTCAAATCGATTGCCTGAGCCGTAAATATCGTCAAAAAAGAAACTATAAGTAATGCTATTCGTTTCATAATTGAGTTATTTTAATTCAATGTTCATAATATAAATTTGACCCTTTTCGGAATTAAATGCAATTTGTTTACCATCGGCAGAGGCTGCCGGATACATGGCAATTTTCGCAAAAGGAGTAGTGAGAGTCTGTCGGATTTTTCCGTTAATGGTTACTGCTATGATTTCTGAAGTAATGACTTGGTCGCCATCGTCTTTGTCATTCATTCCGATTACCCACTCATTGTTTAGCCAGGTGGGAGCATTCAATTTTTTCAATGAAACAGGATTTTCTCCGTTGATGTCACAAACAAAAGTACCATAGGCTGCCACGGTATAAACAATGTGTTTACCGTCAGGGGATATACTGGCCCAAAAGTAGCTTTTGTTTTCTCCATTCGGGGTAAGAACTTTGCGGGTATTTCCAGTGTATAAAACCATCTTGCGGTCTTCAATGTTAATGTATGAATTGACATTAGAGGTTGTGTTTTTCATTTTTTTCAAGACTCCGGCTTTGACTACTGCCGGGGCATTTCCTACAAATACAGGACTGATTTTCTCATGTGTGGCATCAATCAGTTTTTCTTGTCTTTTATTGTTTAGAGAATAGCTCTGTAGCGAAGAAAAACGTAGGCTGTTTTGTATTTCTGTCTTTTTAAATAAGATAGTGTTTTCGTCGGCGCTGATTTGTACGCCATAGCCTGCGCCTGCGTCTGTTACCAGTCTTTCGATTTTATTGGTTGCTATAACATGGCGGTTCAGACCTGCATAATTTTCTGCAGTTGTGAGTAAATAAGTACCTTGGGGACTAAAAATCGGATGAAAATATCCTCCCTGCTCTGTCCCATTCAACAGCTTGATAGACTTGACGTCGATTCGCTGTGCATAAGAAAGTTGCCCAATCACAATGAGCGACAATAATAATAGCTTTTTCATGGCTTCTTCTTTTTAAGAAAGATTAGTTGATTATTTTTAGTGTCAATTGCTTTTCTTCTATTTTCAGTTTTACGATATACATATCTTTGTTAGGCAGTGATAGCGGAATTCTATTTTCACCTTCCAATAGACCGATTCTTTGGGAAGAGGTGTAATGCCCCAACGTGGAATAGACCTCAAGCATTGCATTTGAGGTTTTATCTGCATATATAAATAAATACGAAGTTCCATATTCGTTGTATGTGTAAATTTGTGAATCGGTTATGGCAGGTGTATTTATGCTACTTACTGTTCCTATTGTGAACTGGCGTACTTCTGACCATGTGTCTAATGTATTGGCTTTCCGTGTCTTTACACGCCACCAATATGTTGCGTTCTCTTTTATGCTACCTACTAATCCGGAGTTATATTTGGTATCTGTGGTTTCCATTGAAGCCACTAAATCGGTAAATTGGCTATTGCGGGATAATTGCCAGATATAACAATCGACATCTGGGGCTCCTTGCCATTGGAATAAAGTGGCTTTGGAAATGTTGGCATTATTATCCGGATAAGTCAGTACCGCAGTGACTGGTGCGGCCGGTGATTCGCCAAATACACGTGGAGCGTATTCATTACCATAACGGTCAATAACTGATACGGCAATTTTGTGCGTAGAAGTCGATATGCCTTTTTTCATGCGAAATTGTTTATCGTAGGTGATGGCAACTAAATTTTCCGATTTGGAAAAGGCGCCTGCTTCATTCCTTTTAGCAATCGGTACGGCATAAACAGCGTAACGTACATTTTCATCGGAATTGTGTATCCATGAGATAATGCTGCCTTGTGGCGGGCCTGTAAATGAAATAGGTTCTTGTTCCGGTGCCGGTTTCCAGTGGATAGCAGGTGTTAACGCCGGGTACTGAAAAACGTCTGTTTTGAATTTATTACGGAAAGGCATATCATAAACCCATGCTAAAGTGTTGTAAAATACATTTCCAGGTGCATTGTCATAGTTTGCGCTACGATTCTTCAAGGTTTGATTCTTAAACTCATCGGTATTTTTGTAATAACCTGTGTTACTTGAATTATTTTCCGCATAACGATAGAGAGCCATACTTGAATAGAACTGTTTTCCAAAACGGTTGGCTAAGTCTGTCCACCAGGCACAAAGCTTATTATAGTCTTGCGCACCACCTATCTTCCAATACAATTGCGGAGAAAGGTAGTCAACTGTACCTTCTTTAAGCCATGCCACTGGGTCACAATAAATTTCTTGATACATATTCCCTCCTGATATACCTGAGGGTAATGGAATGCCTTCTTCTTCTGCCACATTGGTGTTGGTGGTCCAAATGCCAAATGGAGAAACTCCAAATGCTACGTAAGGTTTGGTTGCTTGAATAGTATGATAAACATCGGCAATCATTCGGTTTACATTGTCACGCCGCCAGTCGTGTATCGTTTTATCGGGATGGGCGTCTGACCATGCTTCGAAATATTGGGATTGTGATTTTGCATCTTGATTGGCGGTACCTCCGTATGGATAAAAATAGTCATCAAAAATAATGCCGTCTATATCATAGTTTGTGGTTATTTCTTTTACTATATTTGTAATCTGTAATCGTACTTCGGGGATAGCAGGATCTAAGATCACGTTGTCTGGATACCAAAGTAACCATTCCGGGTGCGTGCGTTCATAGTTTGATGGCCAGTTATTGGCACCTGTCCATCCGTCACCGGTTTTGTTATAGCGATATGGGTTGAGCCATGCATGACACTCAAGCCCTCGTTTATGACATTCTTCTATAACGAAGGATAACGGGTCATATCCCGGATCGGATCCTCGCGATATTTTTAAATCGCTTGACCATGGCTCATAAGACGATTTATACATCGCGTCACAACGTGAGCGTACTTGGAAAAATACGGTGTTGAGGTTTAATGTTTGAATCGAATCAAGCATTTTGAGCATCTCTGCTTTTTGTGAGGTGGCTCCTGTGGTTTTGGGCCAGTCAATGCCGCCTACTGTAGCAATCCAGGTTGCTCGCATTTCTCGTTTAGGAGGCTGAGCTTCCATGCTTATGAAAGCATATAAAAATACGAGAAGCAGGTAATGTTTTTTAGTGTACATAGTATTGTTATAATATTAATAAATACAGTCCCCTATATATTTAAGGACTGTTTGATTTCCCTTTTTTAAGTTATCAGTATCTTTATAAACTATTTTTGATTTCTTTTTTTGGGTAAATTTTTATCCTTTCTTCATGAATGAAACATATTCATAAGCGAGACTTCTCAAAATGAGACCGGATAAAATGACTCCTTTATTAAGTAATTCAATTTTCAGGTTTATTCAACGTTTACAAAGGGTTATTGTTTTCAAAAGTAATTGGTAAGTTCTCGTAGAGAACTTATGTTTTCTCTTATAATTATCAATATATCAATTTGTTATTTGTACTATAGATGACAAAATCAATATTGAATAATGATAAGAGGAACTCCTTTTTAGAGTATTCTGAAACAAATATAAGAATCTTTTATGTATTAGAGATTTTTATTTGCAATAATTTTGAATTATGATCATTAATTTGCAAATTAAAGTGTAAATGAATTAGCTGTGATGATAAATTTAAGAAGTGTAT
>ENA-UEQP01000699-UEQP01000699.1-human-gut-metagenome-genome-assembly--contig:-NODE-699-length-35575-cov-4.942786_pt1 | contig 35575 bp, 30 predicted proteins | sample MGYA00242951_ERZ507951 | MGnify/ENA primary metagenome ERZ507951 (study PRJEB26167, sample SAMN06115539) | human gut metagenome | host: Homo sapiens | place: China:Shanxi | collected 2015-11-18...
ACATGCTCCGGAACTCCTGTTTCTTTTCCGCAAAATGAAGAAATCTGTTTACATTCCGGAGGGATATTACTATAATATAAGGATATTTCCCGACGGTACACGTCAGGCAGCGTACCGTCTACCTACACATCAGGAGGCGGTTATGCCGAATTTCAGGTCTCTTGAGTCCCTGCGCCGCCGGATCTGCACCATTATTGACATTGGTACGGCGGACGATCTCATCAGCCGCGCCTATGACATTTTCTACACCCTGGTCATTCTGGTAAACCTGGTGGTCACCATTGCCTACACCTTCGACGAGGCAGAGGCCGCCTGCGGTCCGCTGCTGCTGCGGATCGAAGCTGCCACCGTGGCCTTTTTCGCGGTGGACTGCATTCTGCGGATATGGACCGCCGCCTGTCATCACCCGGCCCTGCCGGAGTGGAAGGCCGCCTGCGCCTATATTTTCTCCTTTTCCGGCATTATCGACATTCTCAGCTTTCTGCCCTATTACCTGCCGGTGTTCTTCCCTTCCGGCGCGGTGGCCTTCCGGATGTTCCGGGTGGTGCGGATCTTCCGCCTGTTCCGGATCAACGCCTACTATGATTCCCTGAATGTCATCACCCAGGTCCTCACCAGCAAGGCCCAGCAGCTTCTCTCCTCCGTGTTTATCATTCTGGTGCTGATGACCGCCTCCAGTTTGTGTATGTACTCTCTGGAGCATGACGCGCAGCCCCAGGTGTTCTCCAACGCCTTTTCCGGCATCTGGTGGGCGGTATCCACCTTGTTGACGGTGGGCTACGGAGATATTTACCCCATCACCACCCTTGGCAAGATCTTTGGCATTTTGATCACCTTCCTGGGCGTGGGCATGGTGGCGATCCCCACCGGTATCATTTCCGCCGGCTTCGTGGACCAGTATTCCCGCATCAAGCGGATCAGCGAATACGGCACGGAGGCGGACATTCACTTCATCCGCATCCACCTGACCCCCCGGGACCGCTGGGCCAATGCCCCGCTGCGGGATCTGGGCATTTCCCGACAGACGGTCATCATCATGGTCCGCCGCCGGAACCGAACGCTGATCCCCAACGTCGGACTGAAGCTGCTGGCGGGTGACAAGGTATTCCTCTATACACAATCTCACCTGCCCCACGCGCAGGATATCCAAATCTGATCAATCATGCAAGGAGGCCCTCTATGGCTGACGATATGAGAACTCTGGGCTATATCTGCCCGAAATGCGGTGCGCAGGTAATGGGTGCCCGCTCCGTATTTGCGCTGGAAGCGTCTGACGCCGAGATCGAATGTTCCTGCGGCGGCAGCGTCCTGCGGACGAACTATGACGGCCAGAACTATCACATTCTGGTGCCTTGCGGCGTTTGCGGCCAGACCCACGAGGCTGTCTGTCCGCCGGAGCGGATGCTCCACGCCGCCACCGCCCTCAGCTGCCCGGACAGCAAGCAGTTCTGCTGCTTCATCGGCGACGAGGGCACGGTGGAACATCACCTCCGGGAGGCCAGCATTGCCATCTCCAAGGAAAAGGCGCAGGAGAACGGCGGCGAGGCGGAGGCCTTTACCGACAATGTGATCATGTACGAATTCCTCTCGGAGCTCAAGGACATCGCCGCCCGGCCCAACGGTATCACCTGCGGCTGCGGCAGCCACGATTACAGCATGGAGATCCGCCGGGACGCGGTGGAGCTGACATGCCGGGACTGCGGCGCCCGCCTGCGGCTCAGCGCCGCCACCGACCGGGATCTGGACGATCTCTGCTGCCACATGAAGCTGGTCATTCCCGGCGGGAAGTGACCGTCTCCTTCTATTCTCAAAAAGAAAGGTGTAAAACTGTATGATCTCGCTTCTGGCCCGTTTCTTCTGCAAAAGCGACGGGAAAAGCCCCGCTCAGCTGCGGACGGCCTACGGTATTCTCTGCGGTGCTGTTGGGATCGGGCTGAACCTGCTGCTGTTTTTGGGCAAGTTCTTTGCCGGGACCCTCTCCGGCTCCGTCGCCATCACGGCGGACGCCTTCAACAACCTCTCTGATGCCGGTTCCTCTGTGGTCACGCTGCTGGGCTTCCGCATTGCCGCCAAAGCGCCGGACCCAGGCCATCCCTTCGGCCACGGCCGGGCGGAGTACCTCTCCGGTCTGGCGGTATCCATGCTGATTTTGCTGATGGGCGTGGAACTGGCCAAGGAGTCCCTGAATAAGATCCTGCACCCCGCTCTGGTGGAGTTCAGCTGGCTGGTGATCGGGATTCTGGCTGCTTCTATCTGCGTGAAGCTGTATATGGCCATGTATAACCGCTCCCTCGGCAAAAAACTCTCCGCACCGGCGCTGCTGGCGGCAGCGGCAGATTCGCTGGGAGATTGCATGTCCACCTCTGCCGTTCTGGTCGCCACTCTGATTGGCCATTACTTCCAGCTCCCGGTGGATGGCTGGGTGGGTATTCTGGTGGCACTGTTCATTTTCAAGGGCGGCATAGACGCCGCCAAGGACACCATCGATCCCCTGCTTGGAAAGCCCCCCACGCCGGAATTTGTTAAAGAAATTGAAGATCTGGTGATGGCTCACAAAGAGATCTCCGGTATTCACGATCTGGTGGTTCATGACTACGGCCCCGGCCGGGTGATGATCTCCCTCCACGCGGAGGTCCCGGCCACCGGCAGCGTCATGACGATCCATGACGCCATCGACAACATCGAACAGGAGCTGCACCGGAAGCTGGGCTGCGAGGCGGTGATCCACATGGACCCCATCGCCACGGATGACAGCACGACCGTTGTCCTCCGGAATAAGATCACAGAGCTGGCCCATTGCATCGATCCGGCCCTCAGTATCCACGATTTCCGCATGGTCCCCGGCCCCACCCACACCAATCTGATTTTCGACGTGGTGACGCCCTTCGGCTTCCGGCTGGAGGACGCCGAGGTAGCCCGGCAGCTCCGGGCTCTCATCCGCGCCTTCGACAGCCACTATGTCCCCGTGATCCAGGTGGAACACTCCTACATATGATCTGACAGCGGCGGCCCGGAGTCATTCCGGGCCGCCGCTGTATGCACAGGCCGATCTTTTTTGATTTTTCCCGCAAAAGGCCTTTACAAGTTCAGGAAATATTGCTATAATAACAGGGCTGTATGGGGGCGTAGCTCAGCTGGGAGAGCGTACGGTTCGCATCCGTAAGGTCGAGAGTTCGATCCTCTTCGTCTCCACCATAAAAACCACTCCATCGGAGTGGTTTTTCTTTTTCGTTAACGCTTCACCGGAAGTTTTTGTTTGGGGGTATCTTATGAAAACCGCATTGATCACCGGCGCGTCCCGTGGAATTGGCCGGGCCGTGGCCCGGGAATTAGCTCATCAGGGCTGGGCTGTGGGCATCAACTACCTGAACCGGGCGGACAAGGCCCGGGAGCTGGTGGAGGAACTGACGGCAGCGGGCTGTCATGCCGCCATGTTCCAGGCCGATGTCGCGGACAGCGCTGCCGTGGCCGAGATGGTCCGGAAGCTGGGCGAGACCTTCAGCCCGGTAGAATTAGTGGTAAACAACGCCGGTGTGTCGGGTCAGGGGCTGTTTCAGGACACCACCGACGAGATGTGGGACCGGTATCTGGCGGTAAATCTGAGCGGCGCCCGGAACACCGTCAAGGCGGCCCTCCCCCACATGATCTCGGAAAAACGGGGCTGCATCGTAAATATTTCCTCCATCTGGGGCCAGCGGGGGGCAAGCTGCGAGGTGGCTTACTCCTGCACAAAGGCAGGCATCATCGCCCTGACCCGGTCGTTGGCTATGGAATTGGCCCCCTCCGGCATCCGGGTAAACTGCGTGGCCCCCGGCGTCATCAACACTGATATGGTCCAGGTGCTGGGGCAGGAGACCGTGGAGGAGCTGATCCGCGAAACGCCTCTGGGCCGTTTGGGCACACCGGAGGACATCGCCTACGCCGTGGCATTCTTCGCCTCGGAACGGGCAGGCTTCATCACCGGTCAGGTCCTCACCGCCGACGGCGGCTTCATTGTATAAAACTTCATGCATGAGCAGTGCACCGCGAACATGCGCAAATGCCAGTGCGTGAAGTTTTCGTGCATCATTTCCGGTTGCCCCGCAGGGGCGAGGAAATGGCACATTTCTTATTTCGCTATGCTTTTGCATAGCAAACCCGCACAGCAAAAGGACTGCCGCTAAGCGGCAGTCCTTTATCGTTGACTGACCTCCCAGGCGTCCTGAAAGATCAGATCATCCACATCACCCATAGGCTTTTTCGGCTCCATACGCTTCCCTCCTTTGCGATATCTGCATTTGCAACTTACTCAGTATATGCCGCCGAAGGTGAAAAATTGCACGAAACCGTGCATCGGAATTAAAAAAGCCGTCCAGGACGTCCCCTTTACAAATGACCTGAAAGTGTGTATAATATTTTTAATTATGTGCAAATATCTGCAAATGCGAGGAATTTAATCATGGAACTGACTCAAGGCGTCCGGTTCGACACATTGGAGCTGTCACCGGAAATTCTGCGCGCTTTAATGGAGCGCAATATTGTACAATCCACCCCGGTGCAGGCGGGCTGCATCCCTCCCATGCTGGAATGGCGGGACGTGATCGCCAAGGCCCCCACCGGTACAGGCAAGACCTTTGCCTATGGCATCCCCATCGTAGAGCATATCGACCCGGAGGACGAAAGCGTTCAGGCGGTGATCCTGGCCCCCACCCGGGAGCTTGCCATCCAGATCACCGATGAGCTGCGGATCCTCTATACCTATAAGCCCGGCATCCGGGCAGTGTGCCTGTACGGCGGCGCCCCCATCGGCCGCCAGATCGACGCGCTGAAAAAACATCCCCAGATCGTAGTGGCCACGCCGGGACGGCTGTCCGACCACATGAAGCGCCGCACCGTCCGGGTGGATACGGCAAAAACCGTGGTGCTGGACGAGGCGGACCGGATGCTGGACATGGGCTTCATCCATGACGTGACCCGGCTGCTGGACCGCATGGACAAGCGGAAAAATCTGGGACTGTTCTCCGCCACCATCTCCCGTGAGGTCATGGACATCGCTTGGGTGTATCAGCGGGACGCGGAGGAGGTCACCGTCCGGGAGGACGAGCAGAACAAGCCCGATATCAAGCAGTTCCGCATGGATGTGAGCTTCGACGGCAAGGCGGAGGCCATCGCCAAGATCCTGAACGAGACCGGCTTTGACCGCTGCATGGTGTTCTGCAACACCAAGGGCAACACGGAGCGCATCACCAAGTTCCTGCAGATGCGGGGCATCGACGCCCAGTGCATCCATGGGGACATTCCCCAGAAGAAGCGGGAGCAGGTAATGGATCTGTTCCGCAAGGGTAAGCTTCGGGTCTTTGTTTCCACTGACGTGGCCGCCCGGGGTATTGACGTGGATGATGTGGACATCGTGTTCAACTGCGACATTCCTGATGAAAATCAGGACTATGTCCACCGGATCGGCCGTACCGGCCGGGCCAAACGGCAGGGCGTGGCCGTCAGCTTTGTGGCGGACTTCCCCTCCAAGATCCGGATCGACGATATTGCCAAGAACACCCGCAATGAGATCCTGCCTGTGAAGTTTGATGAAAACGGCAGCCTGACCATGGCATAACATAAAAGGAGTCCCTATGAAATTATGGAAGCGCCTGACAGCGCTGTGTCTCAGCGCTCTGGTGTGCGTTACCCTCCTGACCGCCTGCGGCCAGAAGGAATCGGCAGACGGCCGGGCATCTCTCTCCGTTTGCGTGGGTGAGACCCCCGCCACCTATGATCCCATCTACGCCCAGCAGATCGGGGACCAGACCATCCTGAACCACCTCTATGAAAATCTGATGCGGCTGGAAAAGGGCGAAAACGGCCAGACCACCGCAGTCCCCGGTGCCGCCAAAAGCGTGGACATGAAGGAGAACAGCGATGGCACCGTCACCTACACCTTCCGCCTCCGGGGCGGCAAGTGGTCCGATGGCGTAGAGGTCAAGGCCAGCGACTTTGTATACGCCTGGCAGCGTCTGGCGGACCCCGCCACCGGCTCCGTGTATGCCCCGCTGCTGTCCATTGTCAGCGGCTATGCGGAGGCTCAGGCCTCCGGCGACATGAGTCTGCTGGCGGTGAGCGCAAAAAGCAGCACCACCCTTGTGGTGACCCTGACCGGTCATTATGACTGGTTCCTGCGGGAGGTCTGCACCTCCATCGCCACCATGCCTCTGCGGCAGGATGTTGTACAGCGGCTCAAGCAGGAGGCGGATGCCGCCAACGATAATCTGAAAGAGGATGAGACGCCCCGTCGCTGGTGGTCCGATCCCACCCGTCTGGTGACCAATGGTCCCTATACTGCCTCCGCAGAGGACGAAAATGCTCTGACGCTGACGGAAAATACTGCCTACGGCAAAAAGCTGACCGGTCCGGAGGATCTGACCTTCCGCTTCGGAGACACGCAAACGGCGGAGGTCCTGTATGATCAGGGCGTGGTAGACGCTGTCTGGCCTCTGACGGAGGATGAGATGGCAGAGCAGATGGAAGCAGATGAGACCTGGCAGGCAGAGCCTGTTCTGGAGACTTACTCCGTCATGTTCAACTGCAGCCGTCTGGAGGATGAATCCATCCGCAAGGCCCTGAGCCTGGTGATCGACCGGGAACAGCTGACCGCCATGGCGGGGATTACGGCACAGCCCGCCGAGGGACTGGTGCCCCCCGGTGTGCCGGAGGACAACGCAGATCTGGATTTCCGCGCCTGCGGCGGCAGCCTGCTGGACAACGATCCGGAAAGCTACGCCGACCGCTGCCAGGACGCTGTGGACCTGATGCAGAATGCCGGATATGACCGGGGCAGCGACCTGAGTGCGGAGCTGGGTGCTCTGGAATATCTCTATGTGGATCAGGGCAGCAACAAGACCGTGGCCATGGCCCTGTGCGGTATGTGGGGCCACTATCTGGGCGTGAACGTGACGCCCAGAGCCGTAACGCCGGCGGAGCTGGCCTCCGCTATGCGCAGCGGGAATTACACGCTGGCCGGTATGTCCGTCAGCGCCGTGTGCAGCGATGCGGAATGTTTCCTGATGGACTGGACCACCGGCAATCGGGACAACTTCCTCCACTATGAAAACAGCGCCTACGATACGCTGATGTCCATCATCGCCGGTGCAGAGGACGGCTCGGCCCGTATGGGCTGTCTCCATGACGCGGAGGACCTGCTGCTGGAGATCGACTGCGCCATATCCCCCCTCTACACGGTGGGAACGGCCTGGAAGCTGCGGGACACCTATCTGGGTGCCATCCGGGACCCCCGGGGCTGGTTCGACTTCCGGGGCGTGTATCCCAAGCCCGTCACCGTGCAGTAATTCCAACGGAACCAATGGAATACGCCGCGACCGCAATGAAATGCAAAAACAACGCAGCCGTTTTTGGGAGATCCTCCCGAAAACGGCTGCGTTTTTTATGTTCCAAACTCTTGCGGGCAACTTTCTTACGGCTTCGCGTAGATTTTTCTTCCGGCGGACCAGACTGCCTGTACGGCCCCCTCCTGACGGCGGTACACCGCCCGTTCCAGCCGCTCCGCCGGAGTCAGGGTGCGGGGCTGGGGCAGTGTGTCATCCGCCAGTACGATGGCGTGAAGGGAATTTCCCGCGGCAAAGCCCGGCTGCTCTCCAAAGAATTCCGCCCCGGCAGAGGTAGCCAGATACCACCCCTCCGCCACAGTGAGGAAGGGGGTGCTCCAGTCATCCATCATCCGCCGGGCCTTGGAAGCCCGGACGGCGGCCGCCGTCACGTCAAACAGATCCAGATGATCGCCTCCGGCGATGTCGCTGCCAAGAGCCACCTTTACGCCCTCGTCCAGCATCCTCCGTACCGGCGCCACGCCGGAGCAGAGATTCTGATTGGAGTCGGCACAGTGGACCACCGTTACCCCGGCGTCCTTCATGGCCTGCCGCTCCCGCTCGTCCGACCAGACGCAGTGGGCCATCACGGTGCGATCATTCCAAAGGCCGTACTTCTTGTAGGTCTCCCAATACTGTCTGCAATCCGGGTGGAGTTGGCGTACCCAGTCCATCTCCGCGCCGTTTTCCGACAGGTGGGACTGCACCGGCAGATCGCGCTCCGCCGCCAGCTTTCCCAAAAATGCCATCAGCTCATTCGTGCAGGAGGGGGTGAACCGGGGTGTCAGAATTGGCTTGATGTGCCGGAGATCCTGACAGGCATCCAGCCACCGCAGCGTTTCGCGCATGGATTCCTCCGTGGTCTCCTCCAACACGCCGGGTGCGCCGTTGCGGTCCATATTCACCTTGCCCACATAGCCGGTGATCCCCGCTTTTTCCAGCTCATCCATCAAGATCAGGGTAGCGTCGGTGTGGAGAGAGGAAAACATACACACCCGGGTCGTCCCGTGGGACGCCAATTCTCCCGCCAGCTGCCGGTACACCGTCCGGGCGTAGTCCGGCTCCGCAAACCGGGCCTCCGTGGGGAAGGCGTAGGCATTCAGCCAGTCCAGCAGGGGCAGATCCATACCCATCCCCAGCATGGGATACTGGGGAGCGTGGAGGTGCAGGTCCGCAAAGGACTGGACGATCAGGCAGTCTCCATAGTCCTCCACAGACGCTCCGGCATATTGCTCCGGCAGCACCGGATACACCCCGGTAATGACGCCGTTTTCGGCGATGAGATAACCGTGTTCCATCACATCCAGCCGGCCGCAGGCCGGCGCGGAAACGATATTTCCTTTCAGAATAGTGGTCATTGCGTCCTCCTTTCAAAACAAAAGAGCGCCCGCATAAGCGGACGCTCATAGCAAGATCTTAGGCGATCTCATAGAAACTTCCGCGCCTGAGACGATCCCATCAGCGGAATTATATGAGCCATATTTCCTTTTACAGTTTAATCATACCACGGCGCCGGGAAAAAGGCAAGTCCCACCGTCGGCACACACCGTCGGCACACATCCGGGAATTGTCGCCTATACTGGCGTACAGGCAAAATTCCGCCTGAATCGAGGAAAAGGCGTTGATTCGTATGCTGCAAGCATTGAGCTGGGCCGCTTTGGGCACCGGCTTTACCTTTCTGATGACCACCTTAGGGGCTGCGGTGGTATTTTTCTTTGTGGAGGAGCCCCGGCCCCAGTTCCAGCGAACCATGCTTGGCTTCGCCGCCGGGGTGATGACGGCGGCCAGCGTCTGGAGCCTGCTGCTGCCCGCCATCGAGCAGTCGGCGGACTTCGGCGTTCCCGGCTGGCTCCCCGCAGCGGCGGGGCTGCTGCTGGGCGTGGGCTTTCTCTCCGCGCTGGACGCCGTTCTGCCCCATCTACGGCGGGCAAAGGACATGGACTTGACCCGCCGCCAAAGCACGCTGCTGATGGCAGCCATTACCCTCCACAATGTACCGGAGGGCATGGCGGTGGGCCTCGCCTTCGCACTGGCGGCAGAGGGAGAGGGCATGGCCGGGGCTGCGGCGCTGGCGCTGGGCATCGGCATCCAGAATCTTCATGGCATCCCCGCGAAAGGCCGTCCCGCGCGGGAGCGGCCTGTTGTGGTTGCTGATCGGGGCAGGGCCCCTGCCGGCGGCTGCCGCCGGTGAAACGTCTTTTTCTAGCACGAACGGCAGCGGCGGGGAATACCTTGCCCCGCTGCCGGGGATCAGGCCCGAGCCTGCGCGCCGTACGGCAAAAAGCAGGGGGAAGGACCTGCCCCGCCACGGCGGGACGGGCCCCTCCCCCTGTACTGTACTATCCCGTCGCTGCGGACTAGGACATGAACACGTTCTTGTCGGGCACGCGCACCAGATCGCGCTTGAGCAGTTCCTCGGCGATCTGCACGGCATTGAGGGCCGCGCCCTTGCGCACGTTGTCGGCCACGATCCAGAGGTTCAGGCCGTTCTCGATGGTCTCGTCCTCGCGGATGCGGCCCACATAGGTCTCGTCGTCGCCCACGCAGTAGGCGGGCATGGGGTACATCTTTTCGCGCGGGTTGTCGAAGACGCGCACGCCGGGGGCCTGCGAGAGCAGGATGCGGCATTCCTTGGCGGTCATCTTCTTGTGGGTCTCGATGTTCACGGACTCGGCATGGCAGTAGAACACGGGCACGCGCACGCAGGTGGCGGTCACCTTGACCGTGGGATCGCTGAAGATCTTCACGGTCTCGTTGACCATCTTCATCTCTTCCTTGGTGTAGTCGTTCTCCAGGAAGACGTCGATGTGCGGCAGCACGTTGAAGGCGATGCGGTACGGATAGACCTTGTTTTCGGGCTCGCGCATGTTGAACAGGTCGCGGGTCTGGCGTTCCAGTTCTTCCAGGCCCTTCTGGCCGGTACCGGACACGGCCTGATAGGTGGAGACCACGATGCGCTTGATGCCCACGGCGTCATGGATGGGCTTGAGGGCCACCAGCATCTGGATGGTGGAACAGTTGGGGTTGGCGATGATGCCCTGATGGCCTTCCAGATGTTCGGGGTTCACTTCGGGGACGACCAGGGGGCAGCGGTCGTCCATGCGCCACTGGGAGGAGTTGTCCACCACCACGCAGCCGGCATGGGCGGCATGGGGAGCGAATTTTTCGGAAGTGCTGCCGCCGGCGGAGAAGATGGCGATGTCGATACCTTCAAAGACATCTTCCTTCAGTTCCTGCACCACCAGCTCGTCATCGCCGAAAGGCACCTTGGTCCCGGCGGAACGGGCCGAGGCGAAAGCACGCACTTCCGTGGCCGGGAACTGGCGATCGTGCAGGGTTTTCAGCATTTCACGGCCCACGGCGCCCGTGGCGCCCACAACGGCAACAGTCAACTTCTTGCTCATGCTCAATTCTCCATGCAGGGCAAATCAAAGGCTATACGGGGTCTGCAGCAGCATCATTCCGGCCCGGCCCCAAAAGAAACCTGACTATAGCGGGCATCATGGCAAAAGGGAAGACGTGACGGCGCGTCTGTACTGACAATTTTCGTGTGAAAAATTACACAGTTATCCTGCAATGCTTTGGCCCTTCAGCGCCTTTTTTGCCTGTCGCGCGGCATGGGTCGGCGCAACACACTGAAATCGAAACGATTTTCCGTACCTTTCCCGCGCCGCCGCCGGGCCGGACATGCGGGACATGCCGCGGCGCGGACGCCCGCCCTCCGCGTCCCTGACGCAGTCTCCCCCAAAGGCACGGGCGGGCCTCTTTGCCCGCGCTTTTCCCGGCTTGCGGCACAGGCAGAAAAAACGCCTTCCGCCCGCTTCCGACGGGCCCGGAATGTTGACCGTTCCGGCACAAGCTCCTATACTTGCGCGATGACACAACCTAGCTCCTGCCTACTTACGGTGCTGGATCTGGTCCCCTTCGGCCAGACCGGCCAGGAAAGCCGCTTCTTCGCCCTGCGCCTCACCCGCCCCGACTGGCCGTCGTGGCGTCCCGGCCAGTTCGTGATGGTGCGGCCCACGTCGTTCGGTCTCGAGATGCCCTGGGCCCGTCCCTTCGGCATCTGCCACATGACCTCCCGCCACCTGATCTGCTTCTTCCAGGTCGTGGGGCGCGGCACCCGTCGCATGGCCGAACTCAAGGCCGGCGACACCGTGCGCGTCTGGGGGCCCCTGGGCAACGGCTTCGCCATGGAGCCCGACACCCCCACCCTGCTGCTGGCCGGCGGCATGGGCATCGTGCCCTTCGTGGGCTATGTGAGCGAGCACCCCAAGCCGTGGAACGTGACCATGCTCTTTGGCCATCGCGAGCCGCTGAGCTGCTATCCCGTGGACAGCATCAACGAGCATGTGCCCCTGGACAGCCTGCGCGAGACCGTGCCCGGCGACCTGGACAACTTCATCTTCACCATCCAGGAACGCATGCGCGAATACGCCGAGCAGAAGGGCCTGATCCTGGCCTGCGGCCCCCTGCCCTTCCTCAAGACCGTGCACGGCTTCGCCCGTGAACTCAACGCCCGCGTGCAGCTCTCGCTGGAGAACCGCATGGCCTGCGGCGTGGGCGCCTGCCTTGGCTGCGTGACCCGCACCACCGAGGAATGGCCCGTGGCCGACAAGCGCAACGGCCTTGTCCAGACCTGCAACCACGGCCCCGTGTTCTGGGCCAACCAGATCGAGCTCTAGGCCGGGGGACAGCATGAACCAGCACTCTATGGATCTTTCCGTCACCCTCAAGGGGCCCACGCAAAGCCTGCACCTCAAGAACCCGGTGCTCACGGCTTCCGGCACCTTCGGTTACGGCATGGAATTCGCCCCCTACGGCGACCTGGCCAGCCTGGGCGGCATCATCGTCAAGGGCCTGTCCCTGCAGCCTCGCGACGGCAACCCCTGCCCGCGCATCGTGGAGACCACGGCCGGCATGCTCAATGCCGTGGGCCTGCAGAACGACGGCGTGGAAGCCTTCTGCAAGGAAAAGCTCCCCCGCCTGCCCTGGCAGCAGCTGCCCGTCATCGCCAACCTTTACGCCACCTCCCCCGCCGAGTTCGGCGAGCTGGCCGCCCGCCTCAATGAAGAGGAAGGCGTGGCCGCGCTGGAAGTGAACGTCTCCTGCCCCAACGTCAAAAGCGGCGGCATCCTTTTCGGGCAGGACCCCAAGCTGGCCGCGGCCGTCACCCGCGCCGCCCGTGACGCGGCCCCCAACAAGCCGCTCATCATCAAGCTTTCGCCCAATGTCACGGACATCGCCCTCATGGCCCGCAGCGTGCAGGACGCCGGTGCGGACATGATCTCGTGCATCAACACCCTTTCGGGCATGGCCGTGGACGTGGCCCGGCGCAAGCCCCGCCTGGCCAATGTCATCGGCGGCCTGTCCGGCCCGGCCATCAAGCCCGTGGCCCTGCGCTGCGTATGGCAGGTCTGCAAGGCCGTGGACATCCCCGTCATCGGCCTGGGCGGCATCTGCTCCGCCGAAGACGTGCTGGAATTCATCCTGGTGGGTGCCCATGCCGTCCAGATCGGCACAGCCAACTTCATCAGCCCCGACCGCGCCTTCGAGATCGTCAAGGAACTGCCCGCCGTCTGCCGCCAGCTGGGCGTGACCAGCCTGGACGAGCTGCGCGGCTCCCTGAAGACGGCCTAACGCACGTCCGCTCCTTTTCCCGTGCGGGAGGGTACCGTAAGGCGCTCTCCCGCGCGGTGTTTTTTGTCCGGGGCACTGCGCCCCGCCCCGGTCTTGCCTTCCGCCTCCCGGCGCCTGCCGGGACGGCCCGGCCAGCCCCGAAGATCCAACCGCAACAGGGAACGGCAGCCCCTGCAAGTCTGCTCCATGGAGGCCCGCGTGGCAGAACTGAGCATCATCCCCGTCAACACTGCGGAAGACCTGGACCGCTTCGTGGAACTGCCCTGGAGCATCTACACACCGGATTCCCTCTGGGTGCCCAACCTGAAAAAGCAGGATCGCGAACTGCTCTCGCCCGGCGAGCACCCCTTCTGGAAGACCGCCCGGCGCGAGCTGTTCCTGGCCCTGCGCGACGGCCGCCCCGTGGGCCGCATCGCGGCCATCGTGGACGAGAAATACAACGCCTATGCCGGCGAACGCTGCGGGGCCTTCGGCTTCTTCGAATGCCGGGATGACCGCGAGGCCGCCCACGCCCTGCTGCAGGCCGCCCACGACTGGCTGCGCCGCCAGGGCATGGCCTTCATGCGCGGGCCCCTCAATCCGTCCACCAACTACACCTGCGCCATGCTGGTGGACGGCTTCGACGAGGCCCCCGCGCTCATGATGCCCTGGAACCCGCCCTATTATCCCGCCCTGCTGGAATCCTGGCACATGCGCAAGGAGCAGGACCTGTTCGCCTACCTCATCGAGCGCGACAAGCTGCACGTGGAGGACTGGCTCAAGGACGAGATCCGCCACCTCAAGGAACAGGGACGCTTCACCTGCCGCGTCTCCTCCAAGGCCACCCTCACCGAGGACATCCGCATCATGCTGGACCTTTACCGCATCTCGTGGGCCGGCAACTGGGGCTTCGCGCCCCTTTCCGACGGCGAGGCCGACGTGCTGGTGAAGGAGCTCAAGGGCCTGCTCAACCCCGATTTCTTCGTCCTCTTCTTCCATGACGGCGAGCCCGCCGCGGGCATGGTGGCCCTGCCGGACTTCAATCCCCTGCTCAAGCGCCTCAACGGCAAGCTGGGCCTGAGCGCCCTGTGGCATTACTGGCAGGCGCGCGGCGAGATGCGCGGCAAGTACCGCATGATCCTCTTCGGCATCCGCGAGGAGTTCCGCCTGCTGGGCCTGCCCCTGCTCCTGCTGGACTACATGCTGGAACAGGCCCGCCGCCATCCCGAGTTCTGCCAGGTGGAAGGCTCGTGGGTGCTGGAGGACAACATGGCCGTCAATGACCTCATCGAAGACTTTTCCGGGCGGATCACCAAACGTTACCGCCTGTACCGCAAGGAGGTCGTGTCATGAGCCATAGCGCCGATACTCCCCTGGGCATGCCCGCTCCCTGGCTGGACGGCAAAAAGATCGTCGTCACCGGCGGCACCGGCTTCGTGGGCCGTCACCTGCTGCCCCAGCTGCTGGCCGCCGGGGCCCGCGTCACCTGCATCACCCGCGCCACGTCCCGCCGCGACCATCTGCCCGCCGGGGTGGAAGTGGTCCGCGCCGACCTGCGCAGCGGCGCCGGGCTGGAAGAGGCCCTGCGCGGGCAGGACATCTGCATCCACATGGCCGCCCTGCTCTTCGGGCTGGGTTGGCAGGACTATCTGCGCGCCAACAGCGAGGCCGCCCGCGCCCTGGCCACGGCCTGGCAGCGCCTCGACGCGCAGGGCCAGGCCCCGCAGCGCATGGTGCTGGTCTCCAGTCTGGCCGCCAGCGGCCCCTGCGACACTCCCGCCGGCAGGGGCGACGACGCGCCCGGCGCGCCCGTGTCCGCCTACGGCTGGTCCAAGCTCATGGTGGAACAGATCCTGGGCCGTGCCCTGGGCGATCGCATGGTCACCCTGCGGCCGCCCATCATCTACGGCTCCGGCGACCGCGGCCTGCTGCCCGTGTTCCAGGGCCTGCGCTACGGCGTGGCCGTCACGCCGGGCATGTTCCGCCGCTTCCCGGTCTCGGCCGTGCATGGCCGCGACGTGGGCCGCGCCATCGTCTGCTGCTGCCGCCCCGAAGCGCACGGCGTCTATCACGTCAATGACGGCGGCTGCTACGCCATGGCCGACTTTTACCGCGCCATGGCCCGAGCCATGGGCAAAAAAGCCTGCATCCTGCGCCTGCCCCTCTGCTTCCTGGGCCTGACCGCGCTGCTGTCCACGCTGGGCGGCAGCCTGCTGGCCGCGCTGGGACGCAAGGGCCGCGCCCCCAACTGGAATCTGGACAAATACCGCGAAGCCCGCCAGTCCGGCTGGACCTGCGACGCGTCGCGCCTGCGCGAGGAACTCGGCTATGCCCCCGCCCTCACGCTCGACCAGGGCATGCAAGAAGCCGTGGAAGGCTACAGGCGCGAGGGCCTGCTGTGAAAATAACCATCCAGGAACTGTCCAAGTCCTTCGGCGGACGGGACATCTTCAACAATTTCTCGCTGGAAGTGGATTCCGGCGTGCGTCTGTGCGTCTGCGGCCCCAACGGGACCGGCAAATCCACCCTCCTCCGCCTGCTGGCCGGCGTGGAGCCCGCCGACGGCGGCCGTGTCATCCTGCCCAAGGGCTGCCGCCTGGGCTTCGTGGAACAGGAGCTTTCCGAAGAGGCCCTGGACACGCCCCTGCTGACCTATGTGCTGGACGTGCTCCACGACTGGAACGAATTCTGGGCCGAGTGGGAAGAGGCCGCCCAGCAGAAGGACGAGACGCGCCTGACCCAACTCATGCACCGCCAGGCCGAGCTGGAAGCCACCCACGGCTACAATCCCGAACACCGCGCCAAGGCCGTGCTCTCCGGTCTGGGCTTTGCCGAAAGCAAGTGGCTGCGCACCCTGCGCGAGCTCTCCGGCGGCTGGCGCGAACGCGCCAAGCTGGCCCGCGTGCTCACCGCCGGGGCCGACGTGCTGCTGCTGGACGAACCCACCAACCACCTGGACATGGAAGCCGTGGAATGGCTGGAGTCCTTCCTCATGGACTTCAAGGGCGCCCTGGTCTTCGTGGCCCATGACCGCGTGTTCATGGATCGCGTGGGCACGCACGTGCTCTATCTGGGCCTGTCCCGCCCGGTCTTCCGCAAGGCCACCTACACCCAGTTCCTCTCCCTTCAGGAGGAATACAACGCCCAGCGTGAACGCGAGGCCAAGGCCCTGCAGGACGAACTGGCCCGCAAGATGGCCTTCGTGGAACGTTTCCGCGCCAAGGCCACCAAGGCCCGTCAGGCCGGTTCGCGCCAGAAGATGGCCAAAAAGCTGGAGAAGGAGCTGGAGGATTACCGTCCCGAGCCCAAGCGCAAGGAACTGAACTTCACCTGGCCCGAAGCCCCGCACATGGAAAAGGTGGCCCTGGCCGCCGCCGACCTGGCCTTCCACTTCCCGGACGGCAAGCAGATGTGGCCGCCGCTGACCTTCACCCTCTACAACGGCCAGCGCGTGGCCCTGGTGGGCCACAACGGCTGCGGCAAGTCCACCCTGCTCAAGCTGCTGGCCGGGACCCTGGAACGCTGCGGCGGCAACGTGGTCACCGCGCCCCAGATGCGCCTGGGCTACTACACCCAGCACCAGATGGACACCCTGCGCCCGGACACCACCGTGCTGGGCGAGATCCGGCGCCTGTCCGACCCCCGCACCACCGAAGAGGAACTCATGAGCGTGCTGGGCCTCTTCCTGCTGGGGCAGGAATACTTCGACCGGCAGGTGAGCAAGCTCTCCGGCGGCGAGAAGAGCCGCCTGGTGCTGGCCAGCCTGTTCCTCAAGCGCTGCAACTTCCTGCTGCTGGACGAACCCACCAACCATCTGGACCTCGAAAGCCGCGAGGCCCTGGGCACGGCCCTGCAGAAGTTCGACGGCACCCTGCTCATGGTGGCCCACGACCGTTGGCTGCTCTCGCAGGTGGGTGCCGAGGCCTGGGCCCTGGACGAGAAAGGCATCACCGTCTACCCCGACTTCGCCAGCTACGACACGGCCCGCCGTGCCGCCCTGGAAAGCGGCAGCCCCAGCCTCAACGCCTCCAACAAGGCCGAGAAGCCCGATAACGCGCCCCGCGCCAATCTCTCCCGCGAGGAGCAGAAGCGCCTCAAGCGCGAACAGGCCGAGCGTCGCAACGCCCTGCACAAGGAGCTCAAGCCCCTGCAGCAGAAATACGCCGCGCTGGAAGGCGAGCTGGAAAAGGCCATGAACGAGCAGTCCGACGTGGAGACCCAGCTGGCCGATCCGGCCGTCTACGCCGACGGCGCCCGCTCCACCGAGCTGCTCAAGCGCTTCAATGATCTGCGCGATCTGACCGAACGCCTCATGGAAGACATGGCCGCCCTGGAAGAGCAGATCGCCGCCATCGAAGCCAAGCGCGCCGATATCGACAGCATGGGGGATCTGGCATGACCTCCATCGTCGTGGCCGGCGGCATCATCTGGCAGGACGACCACCTGCTGGCCGCCCTGCGTCCGCAAGGCAAACCCATGGCCGGTTACTGGGAGTTCCCCGGCGGCAAGCTCGAACCCGGCGAGACCGCCGAACAGGCCCTTTGCCGCGAACTGCGCGAGGAACTGGGCATCAGCGTGCGCGCCTGCCGGCTCTGGCAGATCGTAGAGCACGACTACGCCGAGCGTGACCTGCACGTGCAGCTGCACTTCTTCCACGTCACCGCCTTCGACGGCACGCCCTGCGCCCGGGAACGCCAGGAACTGCGCTGGGTCACGCCCGCCCAGGCCCGCGACCTGCCCTTCCTGCCCGCCGACGCCGATCTGGTGGCCGGCCTGCCCGCCTGCGCACCGCGGTAGAAGCACATCATTTTGTGGGGGAGGGGGACCCCTTTTCACTAGCGCGAAAAAAGGGGTCCCCCTCCCCCACGCCCCCACCTCTCCCCAAAACGCGCTTTCACGGCCTGTGTCCCTGCGGGGACACAGGCTTTTTTTTTTTTTGGGGAAAATTCAGGGAAAAAACCCCAAACAGAGGTCTTCCCCCTTTCTCCCAGTTTACAGGAAGGATGGAACATAGCCCCGTGCCTGACCTGATTTCCCGGGAGAAAGAACCGAAGTCCCCACCCTCCTTCCATGCCCCTTCTCCCACGGACGGACCATTGCGTCCGGGCCGGACGGCGGCTAAGATGCCACCTTGTCCCCAAAGCCTCGCCCGACGGCAGCGCACGATGCCATGCCCTGTGTCCGCCAGACGGGGACCTGCCAGACCGGCCTGAATAAAAGTTTTTGGAAGGGTTGGGGGGTCCGGGGGGAAGGGGGACCTTTTTCCAAAAAGGTCCCCCTTCCCCCCGCGTATCCCTCCCTGCCTTCCCTGCAAAGGAACCTCGCATGAACATGCCCTATGCTGCCCGACGCGACCGCCTGCGCCAACTGATGCGCGCCCGTGGTCTGGATGCCCTGCTGGTGAGCCACGCTGCCAACCGTTTTTACCTTTCCGGCTTCGAGCTGCATGACGTGCAGCTCAACGAGAGCGCGGGACGCCTGGTCATCTGCGCGGACGGGCGGGACTGGCTTTGCACGGACGCCCGCTACAAGGATGCGGTGGCCCGGCTCTGGGACGAGGACCACATCCTCATCTACGGCCCGGACGCGGCCACGGAGATCGGCCGGCTCATGCGGCGTTGCGGCAGCCGTCTGGGCCTGGAAGCGGAGATCGTGAGCCTCAATTTTGCCCGCTCTCTGGGCCGTGCCGTGGGACGCGGCGCGCATCTGCAGGCCGCCGACGGCCTGGTGGAAGAGCTGCGCGTCATCAAGGATGCGGACGAGATCAAAGCTCTGGAACGGTCCTTCGCCCTCAACCACGCCATGCTGCGCTGGCTGGAGGAAAGCCAGCTGCAGCCGGGCCGCAGCGAAGCCGAGCTGGCCTGGGCCATCGAAAGATATTTCCGCGACAACGGCGCCTCGGAACTGGCCTTCCCGTCCATCGTGGCCGTGGACCAGAACGCGGCCCTGCCCCACGCCATCCCCGGCGAGAAAAAGCTGCCGGACAACGGTCTGGTGCTGGTGGATGTGGGCTGCCGCGTGGACGGGTACTGCTCCGACCAGACGCGCACTTTCTGGGTGGGCGACGCCCCGCACAAGGAATTCCGCGAGACCACGAAGCTGGTGCGCGATGCCCAGCAGGCAGCCTTGGACAAGATGCGGCCGGGCCTGCCCCTGCATGAGGCCTATACGCTGGCGCGGGGCGTGTTCGAAAAAGCCGGAGTGGAGGCGTATTTCACCCACGGCCTGGGCCACGGCGTGGGTCTGGAGACGCACGAGGCCCCCAGTCTGGGCCGTCGCGGCGACAAGGTCCTGCAGGAAGGCATGGTGGTCACGGTGGAACCCGGCCTCTACTACCCGCAGTGGGGCGGCATCCGCTGGGAATACACGGTGCTCATCACGGCCGACGGCAACCGCATCCTGTAGGGAGGCGCCATGTCCCTGATCTATCTTGTGGGCCCGAGGGCCTGCGGCAAGACCACGCTGGGCAAGGCCCTGTCCGAAGTGCTGGACGTGCCCTACTGCGATACGGACCACCACCTTTGCCAGCGTCTGGGCATGGACGTGGCGACCATGGTGGAGCGCTGGGGCTGGGAGGGCTTCCGCAGCCGCGAAAGCGAATCCCTGCGTCTGGCCAGCGAGGAGCTGGAGGGCCGTGGCGTGGTGGCCACAGGCGGCGGCATGGTGCTGGCGGAGGCCAACCGGCGCTACATGCGCGAGCATGGCCGGGTCTTTTTTTTGTCCGCCCCGGCGGAGGTGCTGGCCGCCCGTCTGCGGCGCAATCCGCTGGAGGCCCAGCGCCCCAGCCTCACCGGCAAGAGCCTGGACGATGAGGTGCGCGAGGTACTGGAAGCCCGCCTGCCCCTGTACCGGGACGCCGCCCACCACGAACTGGACGCCCGCCAGAGCATCACGGATCTGTGCCTGGCCGTGCGGACCCTGCTGCGTCATTGATCATCATCACGGGGAGCGTGCCACGCCCGCAACGGCCTGGTGCGCTCCCCGTGCGTTTTTTGGGAGGAAACATGCCTGCTAGCCCGCTGGTGACCGTCCTGCTGCCCGTCTGGAACGGCGCTTCCCTGCCCCTGACGGCAGAGGGGGAAGAGCCCCTGCGCGTGGCCATCCGTTCCCTGGCCCGGCAGGAAGCCGCGCCGGGAGCTCCCGTGCCGGACTTCGAGGTGCTGGCCGTGGATGACGGTTCCACCGATGGCACGGCGGCCCTGCTGGATGCCCTGGCGGCGGAATATCCCTGCCTGCGCGTCCTGCACCGGCCGCATGAGGGCCTGCCCGGGGCGCTCAATGCCGGTCTGGAGGCCGCCCGGGGCGAACTCATCGCCCGCATGGATGCCGATGATGTCTGCCATCCGCAGCGTCTGGCCCTGCAGGCCGCCTGGATGGCGGATCATCCCGAAACGGGCCTGCTGGCCACGCGGGTGCATTTTGGCGGCGACCGCGAGACCGCGCGCGGTTTTGCCCACTTCGTGGACTGGCAGAACGGCCTGCTGGATCATGAGGCCATCAGCCGCAACCGTTTCCGCGATACGCCCGTCAGCCATCCTTCGGTCATGTTCCGGCGCGAGCTGCCCCGGCTGCACGGCGGCTATGCCGACGGCTTTTTCGCCGAGGACTGGGAGCTGTGGCTGCGCTGGCTGCATGCCGGAGTGCGCATGGCCAAGCTGCCGCAGGAACTGCTGGTCTGGAACGACCCGCCGCGCCGGGCCACCCGCAGCGACAGCCGCTATTGCGAGGCCGCCAACAACCAGCTGCGTGCCCGCTGGCTGGCCCGCTGGCTGGAGCGCCATAACCCCTGGCATCCGCAGGTCTATCTGCTGGGCGCGGGCAAGGTGGCGCGCCGCCGTCTGGCGCCGTTGTGGGAAAAGGGCGTGCGGGTGGCCGCTTTCGTGGACATCGATCCCAAAAAGATCGGGCAGAAGGTGCACGGCGTGCCGGTCATCGGCCGGGACGGCCTGCCCGGGCCGGGGCGCTGTTTCCTGCTCAACGCCCTCACCGCCCACGGCGCCGACGAAGACGCCGCCCGCTGGCTGGCTGACGCCGGCTACGGTCCGGAGGACTGGTTGCTGGTCTGAGAGGTCCCGGATCGCCCCCGAAGCGTGAGCGGATGTCCAAAAATTGACGGCTCCTGCCGCGTCCCGCGGCCTTTCCTCCTGACGGCCATGCATTTTTCCCAGGCGGAACGGTATTTTTAGTTTTTAGATAACAATTTGAAATAATTTGTTTTTTATGAAAGCATATAAAAAATATCATAAAATTGTTTGTGCAGATGCGAAGACTTTGCGAATTTTGTCACCAATACCCTTTGACATAACCCCCTGTTGAGGGTATTTTATAAAAGCTTTGAACATCACACCGTCCAGAGGGAGGATACGGTAATGTTGGACCTTAATATCACCTTGGTTTTCCAGTTGGTGAACTTCTTCATTGCACTGTACGTGCTGAACCTCCTTCTGATTCGCCCCATCCGCGAAATCATCCGTAAACGCAAAGCCGTCATGGACGATATGTCCGGCGAATCCGAATCCTACGAATACCAGGCCGAACAGCGCCTTTCCGACTATGACAACCAGCTGACCCGCGCCCGTCAGGATGCAGGCCAGAACCGTGAAAAGGCCCGCGAAGCCGGCGCCGCCGAACAGGCCAGCCTGGTGGCTGAAGCCCAGAAGCGCGCCCAGGAGATCATTGCCGAGACCCGTCGCAACCTGCAGGCCGAAGCCGATGCTTCCCTGAAGGAACTGCGCGGTCAGGTCGCCACGCTCTCCGGCCAGCTGGCCGAGCGTGTGCTGCGTGGCTAGTACGCCGTTTCTGCCACTGTGCCACGCGCGAGCTCGGTGGTTTTTCGGGCGGTCCTCGGACCGCGAGGGTAAAGAATCAAGAGAAACCCAATCAAGGGGGTGGGCTTTGAGCAAATGGAAACACGCTGGGCTGGGCTTGACGCGAGTTATGGTGCCTGTCCTTGCGCTTACGCTGCTTTTCGCCGTGGGGGCGCAGGCCTCTGAAGGGCATGACGCGCCGCGCTGGGGCGACTTTGGCTGGCGTGTGCTCAACTTCATCATCTTCGCCGGTATCCTGTGGTACTTCGTGGGCGGTCTGGCCCGCAAGTTCTTCTCCGGCCGCCGCGCCCGCATCAGCCAGGACCTCCAGGATCTGGAAGCCCGCCGCGCTGAAGCCCAGAAGCGCCTGGATGAAGTGGAAAAGCGCATCAGCAACCTTGAGTCCGAACGCAAGGCCATCCTCGATGAAAGCCTCGCTCAGGCCGAAAGCGTGAAGCAGGCCGTCGTCGAAGAAGCCAAACGTCAGGCCGAACAGATTGTGCAACAGGCTCGTCGCACTGCCGAGAACGAAGGCCGCGCCATGCTGGCCGAAGTGCGCGCCGCCATTGCCGATGAGATTGTGGACGCAGCGGAAAAGGTCCTGGCTGAAAAGCTGACCGCCGCCGAGCATGAAAAGCTCATTACCAACTCCCTCAACAAGGTGGTGCTCCATTGACGGACGCGATAGTTGCTCGCAGATATGCCGGCGCCATATTTGCGCTGGGCAAACAACAAGGGGATGAGGCCCTCTCGCGTTACGGGAGCGATCTCGCCGCGCTGGGAGACATGCTTGCCGCCTCGCCGAAGCTGGACGCCGCGCTGAAAAGCCCGGTCATCAGCATCGATGAAAAAAAGGCTGTGATGGGCAAGCTGCTTAAGAAAATCAAGGCGGACAAAACCGTCAGCAACTTCTGCCTGCTGTTGGCCGACAAAGAACGTCTGGCTTATCTCGGCGAGATTGTCGGCTGGTATGGCAAGTTGCTTGACGACGCCAAAGGAATTATCCGTGGTACGCTCACTACCGCCGTGGAGCTTACGGATAACAAGCGGGCCGAACTCAAGGCCGAGCTTGAAAAGAAGGCGGGGGCGAGCATCGAGCTTGCCTTTGATGTGGATGCTTCCATCCTTGGGGGCGTGGTGCTCAAGGTTGGTGATCGAGTGCTGGACGCAAGTCTGCGCGCGCAGTTGGCGATCCTTCGGGAGACATTCAAGAGGGGTGAATAGCACATGCAGATCAAAGCTGAAGAGATAAGCAAGATCATTGAAGATCAAATCAAAAACTACGAGCAGCGCGTAGAAATGAGCGAAACCGGCACCGTGTTGTATGTCGGTGACGGTATCGCCCGCGTCTACGGGGTTCAGAATGCCATGGCCATGGAACTGCTGGAATTCCCCGGCGGCGTCATGGGTATGGTACTCAACCTCGAAGAAGACAACGTGGGTGTCGCGCTGCTCGGCTCCGATGTGGGCATCAAGGAGGGCGATCCTGTCAAGCGTACCGGCAAGATCTTCTCCGTGCCTGTGGGCGACAAGGTTATGGGCCGCGTGCTCAACCCCCTTGGCCAGCCCATCGACGGCCTCGGCCCGGTCGAAGCCGAAGAAGTCCGCCCGGTGGAAATCAAGGCCCCTGGTATCATCGCGCGTAAGAGCGTGCATGAGCCCATGCCCACGGGTCTGAAGGCCATCGACGCCATGACTCCTATCGGCCGCGGCCAGCGTGAACTGATCATTGGCGACCGTCAGACCGGTAAGACCGCCGTCTGCATCGACGCCATCCTGGCCCAGAAAGAAACCGACATTCACTGCTTCTATGTGGCCATCGGCCAGAAGAAAGCGTCTGTCGCCCTGGTGGCCGACACCCTGCGCAAGCACGGTGCCATGGAATACACCACCATCATCTCGGCCACCGCTTCCGACCCGGCTCCCTTGCAGTACATCGCGGCTTACACCGGTTGCACCATGGCCGAGTACTACCGCGACAACGGCAAGCATGCCCTGATCATCTACGATGACCTCTCCAAACAGGCTGTGGGTTATCGCCAGATGTCCCTGCTGCTCCGTCGTCCTCCCGGACGTGAAGCTTTCCCCGGCGACGTGTTCTATCTGCACTCCCGCCTGCTGGAACGCGCTGCTAAGGTGAGCGACAAGCTCGGTGCCGGTTCCCTGACCGCCCTGCCCATCATCGAAACGCAGGCCGGTGACGTGTCCGCCTACATCCCGACCAACGTAATCTCCATCACCGACGGTCAGGTGTACCTGGAACCCAACCTGTTCAACGCCGGTGTGCGTCCGGCCATTAACGTGGGTCTGTCCGTGTCCCGCGTGGGTGGCGCCGCTCAGATCAAGGCCATGAAACAGGTTGCCGGTACCATGCGTCTGGACCTGGCCCAGTACCGCGAACTGGCCGCTTTCGCCCAGTTCGGTTCCGACCTGGACAAGGCCACCAAGGCCAAACTGGAACGCGGCGCCCGTCTGGTGGAACTGCTGAAGCAGCCCCAGTACCAGCCCATGCCCGCCCAGGAACAGGTGGCTTCCATCTACGCCGCCACCCGCGGCTACATGGACGACGTGCCGGTGGATCAGATCCGTCGCTTTGAAAGTGAAATGCTGGCCTTCATGCGCGATACCCGCAAGGACGTGCTGGACGCCATCAAGGATAAGAAAGTCATTGATGAAGCTGTGGAAAAGGCGCTGAACGAGGCGATTACCGCCTTCAAGCAGGGCTACCAGGCTTAACGCCGGGGGATACCCATATGCCTTCACTCAAAGACGTAAAAATGAAAATCGTGGGGGTCGGCAAGACCAAGCAGATCACCAAGGCCATGAACATGGTGGCCTCGGCGAAACTGCGCGGCGCGCAGGCCCGCATCGAACGCTTCCGGCCGTATGCCGGCAAGTATCGCCAGGTCCTGGCCGAGCTTGCCCGCAAGGTGGAGGGCACTGCCCATCCGCTGCTGGCCGAGCATGAGGAAAAGAAAAACTGCGCCATCGTGCTGGTCACGTCCGATCGTGGTCTGTGCGGCAGCTTCAACGGCAACATCATCACCACGGCCCTGAAGCTCGCTGCTGAAAAAACCAATGCCGGTATGAAGGTCACCTTCGCCTGCATGGGCCGCAAAGGACGCGACGCTGTGCGCAAGGCCGGCTACGACATCTCGGTCGCTTACGGCGACCGTATGGGCAGCCTGGACTTTTCGCTGGCCAGCTCCATCGCGCAGGAAGTCATTCACGGCTACGAAACCTTTGCTTTTGATGAAGTCTGGATGGTGTACGGCGAGTTTGTGTCCATGGGGCATCAGCCCCCGCGCACACTGAGCCTGCTGCCCCTGGCTGCCCCTGAGGCGGAAGCGGAAGAAGGTCAGGAAGAAGCCGCCCACTGCGAGTACGTTTACGAACCGCAGGAAGAAGCCCTTCTGGCCGAGCTGCTCCCCCGCTACATCAAGGTTCAGGTCTACCGGGGAATGCTGGATACGTCTGCCAGTGAACACGCTGCGCGCATGGCCGCTATGGACAACGCGACGCGTAACTGTAACGAGATGATCAATACGTTGACCCTGCTCTACAACAAGACACGGCAGGCTTCCATCACCAGCGAACTCATCGACATCGTCGGCGGCGCAGAAGCGCTGAACGGGTAACAGGAGCCAAGCATGAGCAAAAACATTGGTAAAATCGTCCAGGTTATCGGCGCCGTCGTGGACGTTGAGTTCAGCGACGGACACCTGCCTGATATCCTGACCGCCCTGGAAATCAAAAACCCCAACAACAGCGACGCGCCTGACCTCGTCTGTGAAGTGGCCCAGCACCTCGGTGACAACGTGGTGCGTACCATCGCCATGGACGCCACCGAAGGTCTGGTGCGCGGCATGGAAGTTGTGGATACGGGCAACCCCATCATGGTGCCCGTGGGCAAGGCGGCTGTGGGACGTATCCTCAACGTTATCGGTCGCCCCGTGGACGAAATGGGCCCGGTCAACGCTGAGAAGTACTACCCCATCCACCGTCCCGCCCCCGAGTTCACCGAGCAGAACACCAAGGTGGAACTGCTTGAAACCGGCATCAAGGTCGTGGACCTGCTCGTGCCCTTCCCCAAGGGCGGCAAGATGGGTCTGTTCGGCGGCGCCGGCGTGGGCAAGACCGTTATCCTGATGGAAATGATCAACAACATTGCCAAGCAGCACGGCGGCTCTTCGGTGTTCGCCGGCGTGGGTGAACGTACCCGTGAAGGCAATGACCTGTACAACGAACTGAAAGAAGCCGGTGTTCTGGAGCGCGCCACGCTGGTTTACGGCCAGATGAACGAGCCTCCGGGAGCCCGTGCCCGCGTGGCCCTGACCGCCCTTGCCTGCGCTGAATACTTCCGCGACGAAGAAAACCAGGACGTGTTGCTCTTCATCGACAACATCTTCCGCTTCACGCAGGCCGGTTCGGAAGTGTCCGCTCTGCTGGGCCGCATGCCCTCGGCCGTGGGTTACCAGCCCACCCTGGGTACTGACCTGGGTGCCCTGCAGGAACGCATCACCTCCACCAACAAGGGTTCGATCACCTCCGTGCAGGCCGTTTACGTGCCCGCTGACGACTTGACCGACCCCGCCCCGGCTACCACGTTCTCGCATCTGGACGGTACGCTCGTGCTTTCCCGTCAGATCGCCGAACTGGGTATCTACCCCGCCGTGGACCCGCTGGACTCCACCTCCCGCATCCTCGACCCCAACGTCGTGGGCGAAGAGCACTACAGCGTGGCCCGTCAGGTGCAGATGGTGCTGCAGAAGTACAAGGAACTGCAGGATATCATCGCCATTCTGGGTATGGACGAACTGTCTGACGAAGACAAGCTCACCGTTGCCCGTGCGCGTCGTATCCAGCGCTTCCTGTCCCAGCCCTTCCACGTGGCCGAAACCTTCACCGGTACCCCCGGCCAGTATGTGAAGCTGGAAGACACCATCAAGGGCTTCAAGGGCATCCTGGAAGGCAAGTACGACCATCTCGCCGAATCCGACTTCTACATGCTGGGCAGCATCGACCAGGCCGTGGCCAAGTACGAAGCCCGCATCCAGCAGGAAGCTAAGTAAGGAGCGCCCATGAGCATGCTGCAACTGGAAGTGGTGACACCTGACAAGACCGTTGTCAGCGCTCAGGTGGAAATGGCCGTGTGCCCCGGCGTCATGGGTGAGTTTGGCGTGCTGCCGCATCACGTCTCCCTGCTCTCTGCCCTCAAGATTGGCAACCTGCGCTATACTGAAGGCGGCAAGCAGCACAACGTGTTCATCTCCGGCGGCTTTGCCGATGTGAACAACAAGGTCCTGACCGTGCTGGCGGAATCGGCCGAACTGGCCGAAGATATCGACACCGCCCGCGCCCAGGCCGCCAAGGAGCGCGCCGAAAAGCGCCTGGCCAGCCAGGCCGATGATGTGGACCATGCCAGAGCGGAAGCCGCTCTGCAGCGCGCCGTCGAGCGCCTGCATGTGGCCCAGTTGCGCTAGCGCCTCCCTGATCCGATAAACAAAGGGGCCGGAAGAAAACTTCCGGCCCCTTTTCTCGTCTTGCGGGGTCTGCCCTCCCGGCATCCTTGCCGCGGTCGCCCGGGGCATCGCCAGCGGCATTGCCACGGACGGTCATCATGGCAGGCATCATCCCTGCCGCCTCCCCCTTCTTCATCCCTCCCGATGCCGGGCCATGGACTTTGCCGCCGGTTGCCGATATAATATTGCACTTTTCCGGCAGGGCACGGCCCTGCCTGCACCTCTTCCCGCGGCTTTCGGCGCGGTCACAGTCACGAGTCCCATGCCCAGTCTGGATCATATTCGCAATTTCTGCATCATCGCCCATATCGACCATGGCAAGTCCACCCTTGCCGACCGCATCCTTGAGCTGACCAAGGTCGTCAGCCAGCGTGAGGCCCGCCAGCAGTACCTGGACAAGATGGATCTGGAACGCGAGCGCGGCATCACCATCAAGGCGCAGACCGTGCGCATCCCCTATGTGGCTGCCAACGGAGAGGAATATGAGCTGAACCTCATCGACACGCCCGGACACGTGGACTTCAACTACGAAGTGTCGCGCTCCCTGGCCGCCTGCGAAGGCGCGCTGCTGGTGGTGGACGCCACCCAGGGCGTGGAGGCCCAGACCCTGGCCAACGTCTATCTGGCGCTGGACCACGACCACGAGATCGTGCCCGTGCTGAACAAGATCGACCTGCCCAGCGCCGAAGTGGACCGCGTCAAGGAAGAGATCGAGGAGGCCATCGGTCTGGACTGCACCGATGCCCTGCCCGTGTCCGCCAAGACCGGCCTGGGCGTGGACGCCGTGCTGGAAGCCATCGTCCACCGTCTGCCCGCGCCGGGCGGCGACCTGGACGCCCCCCTCAAGGCCCTGATCTTCGACTCCTGGTACGACAGCTACCAGGGCGTGGTGGTGCTCTTCCGCGTGGTGGACGGCCGGGTGAAGCTGGGCGACATGGTGCGTCTCATGAGCACCGGCAAGGAATATGAAGTGCTGCGCCTGGGCGTGTTCTCGCCCGAAGCCACGGACGTGAAGGAACTGCACGCCGGTGAGGTGGGCTTCCTTTGCGGCAGCATCAAGTCCCTGGGCGACGCCCGCGTGGGCGATACCATCACCCTGGCGGCCAATCCCGCCACCGAGCCCGTGCCCGGCTTCAAGGAAGTGAAGCCCATGGTGTTCTGCGGCCTCTACCCCTCGGAATCCGACGATTACGAGAACCTCAAGGCCGCGCTGGAAAAGCTCCAGCTCAACGACGCCGCCTTCAGCTTCGAGCCCGAGACCTCCCAGGCCCTGGGCTTTGGCTTCCGCTGCGGCTTCCTGGGCCTCTTGCACATGGAGATCATCCAGGAACGTCTGGAACGCGAATTCGAGGTGGACCTCATCGCCACGGCGCCCTCGGTCATCTACCGGGTGGACACCACCGACGGCAAGACGCTGGAGATCGACAACCCGGCCCACCTGCCCGACTCCACCAAGATCAAGGCCCTCTACGAACCCTATGTGAGCATGGACATCCACGTGCCCAACGAATACGTGGGCAACGTCATGAAGCTCTGCGAGGACAAGCGCGGCACCCAGAAGAACCTGCACTACCTGGCCGCCAACCGCGTGGTGGTGACCTACGAGCTGCCCTTTGCCGAGATCGTCTATGACTTCTTCGACCGGCTCAAGTCCTGCACGCGCGGCTACGCCAGCATGGACTACCAGCCCATCGACTACCGCGAGTCCGACCTGGTGCGCCTGGACATCCTGCTCAACAGCGAGCCCGTGGACGCCCTGGCCGTCATCGTGCACCGCGACCGCGCCTACACCTACGGCCGCTCGCTGGCCCTCAAGCTCAAGCGCACCATCCCGCGCCAGCTCTTCCAGGTGGCCATCCAGGCGGCCATCGGCCAGAAGATCATCGCCCGCGAGACCGTGTCCGCCTTCCGCAAGGACGTGACCGCCAAGTGTTACGGCGGTGACATCACCCGTAAGCGCAAGCTGCTGGAAAAGCAGAAGGAAGGCAAAAAGCGCATGAAGCGCATGGGCAACGTGGAGCTGCCGCAGGAAGCCTTCCTGGCCGCCCTCAAAGTGGGCGACGAATAAACGGCGTTTTTTGTACGGACGTAAAAAGGCCACCCCTCATCGGGGTGGCCTTTTTTCATGCATCACGACCGGACGTGACCGGGGATGGACAGGCGCCCGCCGGCCGGTGTCCGCCTCCCGGCAGCCCGTCAGTTGGCGGCTTTCTTTTTCCCGGCCGGAGGACGGGGCATCGTGCGCCGGGCCCGGCGTTCTGCAGCGCCGAACACGCATTCTTCCCGCGCCACGGGCAGGGCCGCCTCACGGTTCTTGCGGCGCTGCCGCCAGGCTTCCAGATGCGGCTTGCCGTAGAGCACGCCCTCACGCGGTTCCGTGGCTTCCGGCACCTTGCCGTAGGACGGGGGCAGATGCTCCGTCTCGCGGGAAGAGGCGGGCAGCTGGGGCCCCCGCAGGGCCGCGGGCCGGAAGTATCTGGTGGCCCAGGTCAGGGCCAGCACGTAGGCGGCCGCGAACAGGCTGGCGGCCGTGTCCCACGGCGGGGTGGCCGAAAGGGCCAGACGCATCATCAGCGTGCCGATGACGAAGCCGGAGTTGCGGAACACGGCATGGAAAGACGGCATGTAGCGCTGCGAGATGAGTACCAGCGCGATGTCGGCGAAGATCAGTACCGTGTAGATGGTCTCGAAAAAGCGCATGTCCTCGCCGGTGTGGATGTGGATCCAGGCATCCCGGATGCCGATGCCCAAAAAGATGACGAACAGCGTCAGCGAGAGCAGCTTTTTGCTGATGACGAAACGCATGCGCATCTCCGGGCTCTGGATGTAGGCATAGCTGGAGGCCAGCTTCCCGTAGATGCCCAGGGCCACGAAGATGCCCAGGGCCCCCAGCGCCGTGACCGCGATATGGATGACGGGATCGAGGTTGCCGGCGATGCTCACCGGCTCGGGCAGGTGCGCCAGTTCCTTGAAGGCATTGCGCAGCAGGATCAGGGCCAGGATCTCGAACTGTTTGCCTACGGACCGTGAAAAGGACGTGGAGATGATGAAGATCAGGCTCATGACCTCCAGGCCCAGGATCAGGGTGAAGGCCAGCTGGATGGCGCTGAAGTGGCTGTGGGGCGTCAGCTGGGCCAGGGCGGGCGGCAGCATGCCCTGCCGTTTGAGCTCCACGCAGCACAGGGCCGCCACGTAGATCCAGAAGATGACCAGCGCCACCTTGCGCTGGACGTGGGTACGCTCCCAATTGTGGTGCAACCAGTCAAAAATATCTGTGAGCCATTGCAGCTTGAGCAGCATGGGGAGTCTCCTTTCCGGGGATCAGATGTGGCGCACAGCATCTTTCAAGTTCGCCAAAATGTAAAGAGGACAAGGCATGACAGGCATGACAGGAATCGTTCCTGACGCGTTTTTCCTTCCTGGTGAAGACAGCGCCCCCAGTATGGGGGCGTGCTTGCCTTGCGCGGCCAATAGCAGTAAAAAACAAGGTTTCTCCACTTGTGCATCCGGCCCGCCCGGGCACGCGCACAAGGAAAATGCAGAAGACAACGAGGTACCTACGCCATGGCTCACAAGGGTCCGCACATATCCATCTCACCTGACTATGTGGTCAACCGCATCCTGCGTATCAATATCGACGACTTCGCGGAGTGGCCCGAGTCTGTGCGGCATCTGGCCATTGCCATTGCCGAAGAACTGTTCCTGGTGGCCTACAACCCCTTCATCAACGTGGAGACCGTGCGCCACAGCGTGCATGCCCGCTTCGAACGGGAATCCATGGCCCTGGCCCACTATTTCGCCAACGCCATCGGCGAAGGCATCACCATGTTCTGGTCCGCCTACGAGGCCGAACGCAGCTTCCGCGAAGAGCTGATCTCCGCCCTGCGCAACATCCTGCCCGGCGAGTGCATCCTTTCCTCGCCCTCCGCCCTGGTGGCCTCGGCCACGGACGCCACGGACCTGCGCATGGAACTGCCCCTGCTGGTGGTGGAACCCGACAGCGCCGAACAGGTGGCCGCCCTGGTGAAGCTGGCCAATGACATGAAGTTCGCCCTCATCCCGCGCGGCGGCGGTTCCGGCATGACCGGCGGCGCCGTGCCGGCCCGCAAGCGCACGGTCATCGTCAGCCTCACCCGCCTGACCAAGATCGGCCCCATCGACCTTGAGAACATGACCGTCACCGTGGAAGCCGGCGCCATCACCCAGAACGTCATCAAGGCCGTGGACGCGGCCGGAGCGCTCTTCTCCGTGGACCCGGCCTCCAAGCAGGCCTCGTCCATCGGCGGCAACGTCTCCGAGAACGCCGGCGGCCCCAGCGCCTTCGAATACGGCACCACCCTGGACAACCTGCTCTGGTGGCGCATGGTCACCCCCACGGGCGAGATCATCAGCGTGGAACGCGAGAACCATCCCCGCCACAAGATCCTGCCTGAAGAAACGGCCGTGTTCGTGGTCAAGGACATCAGCGGCGGCGTGCGCAACGTCATCCATCTGCGCGGCGACGAGATCCGCCTGCCCGGCCTGGGCAAGGACGTGACCAACAAGGCCCTGGGCGGCCTGCCCGGCATGCAGAAGGAAGGGGTGGACGGCATCATCACCGAGGCCTGCTTCATCATCCACCCCAAGCCCAAGTTCAAGCGCGTCATGGTGCTGGAATTCTTCGGCCGCTCCATGCACCCCGCCGCCGTGGTGGTGCGCGAGCTGGTGGGCCTGCGCAACCGCATCCGTCAGGAAGGCGACTACGCCCACCTGTCCGCCCTGGAAGAATTCAACGCCAAGTACGTGCAGGCCATCGAGTACAAGCGCAAGTCCCAGAAGTATGAGGGCCTGCCCATCTCGGTCATCATCCTCCAGGTGGACGGCGACGACCCCTACCTGCTGGACAAGTGCGTCAACGACATCGTCTGCGTGGTGGAAGAACAGGACAACGTGGACATCATCGTGGCCCAGGACGACAAGGAAGGCGAACGCTTCTGGGAAGACCGGCACCGCCTGTCGGCCATCGCCAAGCGCACCTCCGGCTTCAAGCTCAACGAGGACGTGGTCATCCCCATGGACCGCATCCCGGACTTCGCCCTCTTCCTCGAACAGCTCAACCTGGAATGCACGGCCCAGGCCTATCGCTACGCCCTGCAGGAAGTAGGGCGCCTGCCCGGCTTCCCCATGGAAGACAAGGAATTCAACCGCGAGTTCTCCTTTGCCTCCAAGGTGGCGTCCGGCGAGAACCCGCAGGCCGAGCTTTCCGATACCGAGCTCTGGAAGCGCGCCGAGGCCTTTTTGGCCGGCATGGGCCAGAAGTACGCCCATCTGGACAAGAAGATCGGCAAGATCCGCGATTACATGGAAGCCAGCCGCATCGTGGTGGCCAGCCACATGCATGCCGGTGACGGCAACTGCCATGTGAACATCCCGGTCAACTCCAACGACGCCCACATGCTGGAAGAGGCCGAAGAGACCGCGGCCCGCGTCATGGCCGAATGCCAGGAGATGGGCGGCGAGGTCTCCGGTGAGCACGGCATCGGCATCACCAAGATCTCCTTCCTCGGCAAGAGCAAGATGGACGCCCTGCGCGCCTTCAAGGAACGCGTGGACCCCCGCGACGTCATGAACCCGGCCAAGCTGGTGCATCGCGAGCTGCCCGTGCGTCCCTTCACCTTCTCCTTCAACCGGCTCATCAACGACATCCACGCCAGCGGTCTGCCGGACAAGGAAAAGCTCATCAGCCTGCTGTCCACGGTGCAGGTCTGCACCCGCTGCGGCAAGTGCAAGCAGGTCTGCTCCATGTGCTATCCCGAGCGCTCCATGCAGTACCATCCCCGCAACAAGAACATGGTGCTGGGCATGCTGCTGGAGGCCGTCTATTACTCGCAGGTCAACAAGGGCGCCATCGACGACAACCTGCTGCGCTGGATGCGCGACCTGGTGGAACACTGCACGGCCTGCGGCCGCTGCCTGGCCAACTGCCCGGTCAAGATCCCGTCCGGCGAAGTGGCCCTGACCCTGCGCTCCCTGCTGGAGCACGAGAACGCCGGCGGCCATCCCATCAAGAAGCGTGCCCTGGAGTGGCTGGTGCATGACGTGTCGTCCCGCGTGCCCAAGGCGGCCAAGATGGCCTCGCTGGGCCAGAAGGTGCAGAACAAGCTGCTGGGCGTGGTGCCCTCGGTGTGGAAGAAGCGCATGCAGAGCCCCATCTTCGCGGGCAGCGGCCCCAAGATGGGCTACACCAACCTGTACGAATCCCTGCGCCTGCACCGCGGCTCCGTGTTCGCGCCCAAGGAAGTGACGCCGGGCATGCCCTGCGTGCTCTACTTCCCCGGCTGCGGCGGTTCGCTCTTCTATGACCGCATCGGCCTGGCCGCCATCATGCTGCTGCTGCACACCGGCCACGCCGTGGCCGTGCCGCCGCGCCACCTGTGCTGTGGCTATCCCCTGCTGGCCGCGGGCATGGATACCGAATACGAAGACAACATGGCCCAGAACCGCCAGTATCTGGCCTCCATGCTGCGCAACCTCATCAAGCAGGGCTTCGATGTGCGCTATCTGGCCACGGCCTGCGGTTCCTGCCGCGACAGCCTGGCCCGCATGAAGCTCAACGAGCAGTTCCCGCAGCTGGAACAGAAGGACGTGAGCCAGATCGTCCTGCCCCTGCTCCAGCACGAGAGCATGGAAGCCCCGGTGGCCCCCGGCACCAACGTGCTCTATCACGCGGCCTGCCACTGCGAATGGGCGGGCGTGCCCACCCTCAAGGGACAGGCCCAGCTCACCGGCGCCCTGGAACAGCTCTGCAAGGTCAAGGTCTCCACCATCCCCGGCTGCTGCGGCGAGTCCGGCATGGGCGCCGTGACCTCCCCCACCATCTACAACCTGCTGCGCGCCCGCAAAAAGGAACGTCTGGCCCAGGCCTTCGAGCCCCAGCCCCAGACCGGCGCCTGCTACGCCGGGCCCATCCTGGTGGGTTGCCCGTCCTGCAAGATCGGCATCGCCCGCTGCCTCATCCAGCTCAAGGAAAAGCACCCCGTGCTGCATGTGCTGGAATGGCTGGCCAACCAGGTGGACGGTGAGGACCGCCGCCAGCGCTTCCGCCGCCGCGCCAACGAGACCCGCGGCGACGTGCGCATCGTCCAGTGCTAGACGGGAATGATGACGATGAAATGATATGAGGGGGGAAGGGGACTTTTCCAGCGGAAAAAGTCCCCTTCCCCCCTCATGCTCCCCCCATCCTTCAAAACCGCTTACGGGAGCCTGACGGCTCCTCCAGACCCTGCCCGCCGGTACGCTCTGCCGCATGACGGACAGACCAAAGGAATCGCCATGGAAAGAAAGGAAGTCACCCGCATGCTGGTGGGTGTCCAGCCCCAGGGGCAGGGCACCATCCGCGTCGTAGGCGCCAAGCTGCACGGCATCGTGGTCACGGAATCCAAGCTCAACTACCACGGCTCCATCACCATCGACACCGACATCCTCGAAGCGGCCCGTCTGCTGCCGCTGGAATACGTCTATATCTGGAACAAGCACAGCGGTTCCCGCATCGAGACCTATGTGCTGCCCGGTCCGCGCGGCAGCGGCGTGGTCTGCCTCAACGGTGCCGCGGCCCGTACCTGTCAGGTGGGCGACGAGATCATCGTGGCCTCTTCCCGCGAGATCCCCGTCAGCGACTATCATGACGGCTTTTCCTGCCGCGTGCTGACCTTCGACCAGAGCGGCGAACTGCCCAACCGTGTGGACGAAAAGCTGGAATACCGCGTGGCCGCCAAGGACGACGGCACGGAATTCGTCATCATGGACATGGCCACCGGCCAGGAATGGATCGGCTAGACATACCGTTCTGACATGAGGGAGAAGGGGCCACCGCTGCTTGCCCATGGCGCCCCCCGTCGTAACGGGACGGCCCCGGCGGCGAAACGTCCCTTCCCCTCATGCTCTCCTCCCTTCGAAGGCTGCACACAAGGAGCCTGACGGTTCCTTCCCCGCCCTCCGACGCCCGTCCGTATGCCAGAAGCAGCGTGCCTGCGGACCACGCTCGTCCTTTCCTTCGCGCCCTCTCCCCATGTCTTTTGCCCACGGCACGGGAATCCTCCGGGCCTTGCCCGCATTTTTTCCTGCCGCCCCACTCTCCCACTGCACCGGGGGGCCCTTGAGACGCGCGCAACCTGTCGCGCCACAGCGCCTGCCCATCTCCCTGAAAAAAGCGCGTTGGGGGGAGGATGGGGGCCGGGGGGAAGGAGGGCCCCCTGCGCGCCGGCCAAAGGTCCCTCCTTCCCCCGAAACCGGC
>ENA-UEQP01000705-UEQP01000705.1-human-gut-metagenome-genome-assembly--contig:-NODE-705-length-35315-cov-8.921420_pt1 | contig 35315 bp, 31 predicted proteins | sample MGYA00242951_ERZ507951 | MGnify/ENA primary metagenome ERZ507951 (study PRJEB26167, sample SAMN06115539) | human gut metagenome | host: Homo sapiens | place: China:Shanxi | collected 2015-11-18...
AAATGCAACCGTCACGTTCTAACGCGAGCGAAACGGCTGCAAATTTAGTTATTTATTTCTTTCCCGCAAAATATTTGGGATTTTTTTATTTGCTACGCTGTTTTTCCTTGTACTTAACCAGTTGTTTTTCGAGTGCTTCCACATCCAAATCAATCGCTTCCTCAAACGTATCACACACTTTGCTGGCATAAAATTCCCCGTTAGGGACAAGTATTTTAATACCTGCTTCTTTATTTGCAGCAACTTCCGGTTTAACTACCTTTAATGACACCTCTACTTTCTTTATATCTTCGTAATATTTTTCCAACTTAGACACTTTTTTCTGAATAAATGCCTGCAATTGCTCTGACGCATCAAAGTGAATTGATTGAATTCTAATATCCATACTTACCTCCTTTTTTTAGGCTCTTGGATGAGCCTGTTTATACACTTTTTTAAGTTCTTCAAATGTGGCATGCGTATAGATCTCGGTCGTTGTTATACTCTCGTGACCCAAAAGTTCCTTTACTGCACCCAACTCCGCGTTATTATTCAGCATTGTGGTTGCAAAAGTATGCCTCAACACGTGAGGGCTCTTTTTCTTCAGCGTCGCCACCTTTGACAGGTTCCGTTTCACTAAATTATAGACCAGATTCTTATAAAGCCGTTCGCCGTTCTCTCTTACAAAAAAAGCCTCCGACCTTTCCGGAATCATTTCGTTTCTTACATCAATATACCCAAGCATCCAATCCCGCAGTTCATCACCGAACGGAATCAACCGCTGCTTGTTTCTTTTCCCGGTCACTTTCAGGCAAGATCCTGAGAAATCCACATCTTTATCATCCAAATCTATCAATTCCGAAAGTCTCATGCCGGTAGCATAAAACATTTCAATAATCAATCGATCCCGACAACCTTTAAACCCCTCGCCAAAGTCCGTCTCATCCAGCAATTTATTCATTTCATTTTCTTTCAGGAATACCGGCAACGGCTTTTTATTTTTAGGTCCCACTATTTTTAGTAATGGATCTACCGTCACCTCTCCTTTCTTCAAAAGAAACTTATAAAATGTCCGAAGCGTACTTAGCTTGCGATTTACAGAAGTTGAGGTATATCCCTTATCCATCAATGAAACAATCCATTCACGAATCAGTTCAGCCTCGACCTCCAACGGATCAAATTTCCCATACTCTTCCTGAGCAAACTCCTGTAATTGCCTTATATCCTCACCATACGCAAGAACGGTTTTATCAGAATAATTCCGCTCATACCGGAGATAATCAAGAAAAGATTCTATCAACATAATCGCTACATCTAAATCGTGCAACGAATGTATGAAAAGAATTCAATAATTCAAAGGAAATTACGAATTATTAATCTTCTATTTGCTGAAGTTGTTGTACGTAAACTGCACGTTCTTTCTTAAGTCTTTTAGTTACAGACGGTTTGTCAAACTGCTGTCTGCTTCTCAATTCTTTCACAATGCCAGTTTTCTCAAATTTTCTTTTGAACTTCTTCAGCGCTTTTTCAATGTTTTCGCCTTCTTTTACAGGTACTACAATCATTTTGTTACTATTAATATGTTATGATTAAAAAAATTCCGCAGTCAAATTGCGCCGCAAAATTACACATACTTTCTTTATTCACAAAACTTTCGGCAAATATTTCTCAAAAACTATTCATAAACAGGTCATTAAATACAGAAAGTTAGTACCTTTGAAACATTTATATGTCTATAATAATATAATAAGGTATGAAACAGAACATAAAAGAACGAGTATATGCTCTGCGCATGACATTCCATCCCAATTACATCAAAGCATTCATTATCCCCAGCACCGACCCTCACCTTAGTGAGTATGTGGCTCCCCACTGGATGTCACGCGAATGGATTTCCGGTTTTACGGGTTCTGCAGGAACAGCGGTCATCCTGATGGACGAAGCGGGATTATGGACCGACTCACGTTACTTCCTTCAGGCAGAGAAAGAACTGGAAGGTAGTGGCATCACACTCTACAAAGAGATGCTGCCGGAAACTCCAAGCATAACAGAGTTTCTCTGCCGGCACTTAAAACCCGGAGAATCCGTAAGCATCGACGGGAAAATGTTCTCCGTGCAACAGGTAGAACAAATGAAAGAAGAACTAGCGGCACATCAGTTACAAGTAGATATATTTGGAGATCCATTAAAAAACATCTGGAAAGACCGTCCCTCCATACCTGACTCTCCAGCCTTTATTTATGATATCAAATATGCAGGAAAAAGCAGCGAAGAAAAAATATCCGCCATCCGTGAGGAGTTGAAGAAGAAAGGCGTCTACGCTTTATTCATATCTGCGCTGGACGAAATAGCATGGACTCTCAATCTACGAGGAAACGATGTACATTGCAATCCAGTGATAGTGAGCTATCTGTTAATTACACAGGACGAGGTGACTTACTTCATTTCTCCGGAAAAAGTGACGCCGGAGGTCGAGACTTATCTGAAGAAACAACAAATAGGAATACAGAAATATGATGAGGTAGAGACATTCCTGAATTCTTTCTCCGGAGAAAATATTCTTATTGATCCACGGAAAACGAATTATGCGATTTACTCGGCCATCCATCCGAAATGTTCCATTATTCGCGGCGAGTCTCCCGTCACATTATTGAAAGCCATTCGCAATGAGCAGGAAATAGCCGGCATCCATGCTGCCATGCAACGGGATGGAGTGGCACTTGTCAGATTCCTCAAGTGGCTGGAAGAATCTGTATCTGCCGGAAAAGAAACTGAATTAAGTATAGATAAAAAATTGCATGAGTTCAGGGCAGCACAACCTCTCTACATGGGAGAAAGTTTCGACACCATTGCAGGATATAAAGAACATGGAGCAATCGTGCATTATTCGGCAACACCGGAAAGCGATGTAACTCTTCAACCTAAAGGATTCCTACTCTTAGATTCAGGAGCACAATACTTGGACGGAACCACTGACATCACTCGTACCATCGCATTAGGCGAACTGACGGAAGAGGAAAAGACGGATTATACCTTAATATTAAAGGGACACATAGCATTGGCTATGGCCAAATTCCCAGCCGGAACCCGCGGTGCGCAACTCGATGTACTGGCTCGTATGCCTATCTGGAATCACAGAATGAACTTCCTCCATGGCACAGGGCACGGCGTCGGGCATTTCTTGAGTGTACACGAAGGGCCACAAAGCATTCGCATGAATGAAAACCCTGTAATTCTCCAGCCCGGCATGGTTACATCCAACGAACCCGGTGTTTATAAGGCAGGCAGTCACGGGATACGTACGGAGAATCTGACGTTAGTCTGCAAAGATGGAGAGGGAATGTTTGGAGAATATCTTAAATTTGAGACTATCACTTTATGTCCTATCTGCAAAAAGGGGATCATCAAGGAGATGTTGACAAAGGAGGAAATCGAATGGCTGAATAATTATCATCAGACTGTTTACGAAAAGCTATCTCCGGATCTTAACGAAGAAGAAAAAGCTTGGTTACAGGAAGCCACTACTTCTATTTAAAGATAAGATGTCTGACACCCGGGTGTCAAGCATAACATAGTATCAACTAAAAAACATTACTAAATCAAACAAATCCCATGGCTTTAATAAAATCAGTACGCGGATTCACTCCCGAAATCGGAGAAAACTGTTTTCTCGCAGACAATGCAACTATTATAGGAGATGTAAAGATAGGAAATAACTGTAGCGTCTGGTTCAGTACCGTGCTACGGGGAGATGTCAACTCTATACGAATCGGTAATGGCGTTAACATCCAAGACGGAAGTGTCTTGCATACATTATACCAGAAATCGACTATTGAAATCGGTGACCATGTTTCTGTGGGACATAATGTTACCATTCACGGAGCGACCATCAAAGATTATGCATTAATCGGCATGGGCTCTACTATTTTAGATCATGCCGTAGTGGGTGAAGGAGCAATCGTAGCAGCCGGATCACTGGTATTAAGCAATACCGTGATTGAACCCGGAAGCATCTGGGGCGGCGTACCTGCCAAGTTCATCAAGAAAGTAGACCCGGAGCAGGCAAAGGAACTGAACGAGAAGATTGCCCACAATTATTTGATGTATTCGCAATGGTATAAAGAAGAATAAGTCAGTTTCACAGATGACTTATAAAAAGATAGCGGGAGACTCTTTTCGGAAAGAGTCTCCCGCTATCTTTTTATAGAAACATCAAAAATTAATCATATTCATGATTTTTTCCGTCGCACCGGACTTACTGGTCACATAATATCCGGCATTCTTTCCCGTCTCGTCTAAAAAGTCTTTGTCTGTCTGGAAACGGTCTAACAGGCTTTTCAGTTCTTCGTAATCCTTGATGGAGTAAGCACCTTTCGCTTCCAGCAGTTGCACGGCTTCCATAAATTTCTGATACTTCGGTCCGAAAATGACAGGGATACCATACACGGCAGCTTCCAGCGTATTATGAATACCAACACCAAAACCGCCACCAATATAAGCAATCTCTCCGTAGCGGTAGATGGAAGACAGTAAGCCGAAGCAATCGATAATCAGACAATCCGCTTTCAATACATTTTTTTCATCGGCACGAGTATAGCGCACATACGGACGTTTCAACTTACCAATAATCTCCACCAGATGATTCTCGTCAATCACATGCGGAGCGATAATCAGTTTCATTTCCGGATGATTATTGAAATATTCGAGAAACAGATCTTCATCCGGTCCCCACGAACTGCCGGCAACAAAAGTGAAAGCATTGTTTCCTTTGAACTTCTCCACCAGCGGAAGGTCTTTCGCCTCCTCACGTATTTGCAGTACCCTGTCGAAACGGGTATCTCCCACCACTGTTACACGGAGAATGCCAATCTTCGACAAATAACGTTTGGAAGCCTCGTTTTGCACAAACAGATGGTCGAAATCTTTCAGGACATTGCGATAGGTACCGCCATACCATTTAAAAAACACTTGGTCGCGGCGGAAAATAGACGACACACTATATACCGGAATCCGGCGCTTGTGAAGCTCATCCAGATAATTCTTCCAAAACTCATATTTGATAAAGAACGCCATACACGGATTAGTGATATCAAGGAACTTCCTCACATTCCGGGGTTTATCAAACGGCAGGTAGCAGACAATATCCGCTCCCCGATAATGCTTGCGCACCTCATAGCCCGAAGGAGAAAAGAAAGTCAGCAATATCTTATAAGCAGGATATTTTGCCCGAATCATTTCTATCAACGGACGCCCCTGCTCAAATTCTCCCAATGAAGCGGCGTGGAACCAGATATACTGTTCCCCCTTTTCCACCTGCTGGCGCAAAAGTTCGTACACCACCCAATGCCCCTTCATCATCTTACGGGGCTTGCGACTGAACGGTGCGGCCAAATGAACGATAAAGTCATAAATGACTATTGCCAGGTTGTAAAGCATAGCATTATGTCGATTACTTCAAAACCTCAACCGCACGTTTGATACGAGCTATTGTTTCTTCTTTACCCAATACCCAGGAAATATCGAACATATGCGGGCCTTTTCCTTCGCCCACCAATGTCAGACGGAAGGCATTCATGATATTACCTGTATGGTAACCTTTCTCTGCAATCCAGTCCATAACGACTTTCTCCTGTCCTTCGATACTGAAGTCCTCGATACCGGCAATGACTTCCGCCAGTTCAGTCATACATTTTGCAGAATCCTCTTTCCAGCGTTTCTTCACCGTCTTTTCATCATATTCGGTAGGAGCTACGAAGAAGAAGCTACATACACCCCATAATTCTTTAATGAAACTGACACGGTCTTTCATCATGCCAACCACTGTCACCACCTTTTCGAAAGGAACTTCCACGCCTTGTTCTTTCAAAAATGGCAAGAACAGTTCCGCAATTTCTTCATTAGGTTTCTGCTGTATATATTGATGGTTGAACCATATACCTTTTTTATAATCGAATTTGGCTCCCGACTTGCTGCAACGATGAAGATCAAACAGCTTTATCAGTTCCTCCATTGACATTACTTCCTGATCGTTACCCGGATTCCAACCCAACAAGGCAAGGAAGTTGATTACCGCTTCCGGCAAATAACCGGACTCACGGTAGCCCGAAGATATTTCTCCGGATTTCGGATCGTGCCATTCTAACGGGAACACAGGGAATCCCAAACGGTCACCGTCACGTTTGCTCAATTTTCCATTTCCTTCCGGTTTCAACAATAAAGGCAGGTGAGCAAATTCCGGCATTGTATCTTCCCAGCCGAAAGCACGATACAACAACACATGCAATGGTGCGGAAGGTAACCATTCCTCACCACGGATCACATGAGAAACTTCCATCAAATGGTCGTCAACGATATTCGCCAAATGATAAGTAGGCAGTTCATCAGCCGATTTGTAAAGGACCTTATCATCAAGAATGGATGAATTGATGATAACTTCTCCACGAATCAGGTCGTTCACACGAATATCTTCATTCGGCTCTATCTTGAAACGGACAACATACTGCTTGCCTTCTGCAATCAGCGCATCTACTTCTTCTTTCGGCATTGTCAATGAATTGCGCATCATGCCGCGCGTAGACGCATCGTACTGGAAGTTCGCAATTTCCGCACGTTTGGCATCCAATTCCTCCGGAGTATCAAAAGCAATGTATGCTTTTCCGTTCTCCAACAGAACCTGCACATATTTTTTATAGATGTCGCGACGCTCCGACTGACGGTAAGGACCGTGTTCGCCACCGAAACTCACTCCTTCATCAAAGTGGATACCCAACCATTTGAAAGATTCGAGGATATACTCTTCCGCTCCCGGAACAAACCGGTGAGAATCAGTATCCTCAATACGAAATATTAAGTCTCCGCCGTGTTGACGCGCAAATAGATAATTATACAAAGCTGTACGCACACCACCAATGTGCAATGCTCCCGTAGGACTCGGAGCAAAACGAACTCTTACTTTTCTTTCTGCCATAATTTGGGTTAGTATAGGTAAATCGTGGCAAAATTAAACCTTTTTTTCCACACTATTGTTTTTTTTTGTACTTTTCGCAAAAATTTCAGTGGATATGGAACATTTGAAGAAAAAAAAGAGCTTTTCATGGAAAGATTTGTTATATAAATCGCTGCTATTCATAGGTACTGTGGCATTGATTGTCTATTTCCTGCCGCGCGACGGCAAGTTCAACTATCAGTTTGATATAAACAAGCCTTGGAAATACGGACAGTTAATCGCAACTTTCGATTTTCCTATTTATAAAGATGAAGCGATAGTGAAACGAGAGCAAGACAGTCTGATGGCTCTCTTCCAGCCCTATTATGAACTCGACAAAAAAGTCGAGAAGGAGGCGATAGCCAAACTGAAAGAGAACTATCATACGAACCTGAAAGGGATTCTTCCTTCTACAGATTATTTACGCTACATCGAACGTACGCTGAAAGAGATTTATCAGGCGGGCATTGTATCTACCGAAGCTATACAGCAACTTTACAAAGATAGCACATCCGCCATCATGGTAATAGATGACAAGTTGGCCAATTCGCACCCCATCGAAGGTATTTACACGGTAAAGAAGGCATACGAGTATTTACTTACGGCAGACTCCGTTCACTTCAACAGGGAAATTCTACGGCAATGTTCGCTGAATGAATATATCAGTCCGAACCTCACTTTTGACGAACAACGGACTCAGACAGCCAAAGAGGAGGTACTGAACAACTATTCTTGGGCAAACGGCTTGGTTGTGAGTGGTCAAAAAATTATCGATCGGGGCGAGATCATCAGTCCGGAAACTTATAATATTTTGGAATCCCTGCGTAAAGAGTCCATCAAGCGAAACGAATCTATGGGACAAAGCCGTCTGATTCTTGGCGGACAAATTTTGTTTGTCGGCATGTTAATGCTTTGCTTTATGCTCTATCTTGATTTGTTCCGAAAAGATTATTATCAGCGAAAGGGCAGTCTGTCTCTACTCTTTACATTGATTGTATTTTATAGTATTGTTACGGCTTTTATGATGACACATAACCTATTCAATGTGTATATCATTCCATATGCAATGCTACCTATTATTATCCGCGTGTTCCTTGATTCGAGAACTGCGTTTCTGACTCATGTCATCACAATATTAATCTGTTCCATATCACTACGCTTTCCACATGAATTCATTCTCACTCAGCTAGCGGCCGGTATGGTTGCAATATTCAGTTTGAGAGAACTGTCACAGAGATCACAGCTTTTCCGAACGGCATTATTAGTCATACTGACCTACGCCGCTGTTTATTTCTCTTTTGAACTGATGACAGAAAACGGACTTGCCAACGATTTCTCGAAGTTGAATATACGGATGTATACCTATTTCTTTATCAACGGAATTTTATTGCTGTTCGCCTATCCATTATTATTTTTATTGGAAAAGACATTCGGATTTACTTCCAACGTTACTTTGGTAGAGCTTTCAAACATTAATAACGACTTACTGCGTCAAATGTCCGAGACTGTGCCCGGAACATTCCAACACTCCATGCAGGTAGCCAATCTAGCAGCGGAAGCAGCTATCCGCATCGGCGCCAAAAGTCAGTTGGTGCGTACCGGAGCTTTGTATCATGATATCGGGAAAATGGAGAATCCGGCTTTCTTCACCGAAAATCAATCAGGAGGAGTCAATCCGCATAAAAATCTAGGTTATGAACAAAGTGCGCAAGTAGTCATCAGTCACGTGACAGATGGATTGAAACTTGCCGACAAACATAATCTGCCTAAGGTTATTAAGGACTTTATCAGTACTCATCACGGACAGGGAAAAACAAAATATTTCTATATTTCCTGGAAGAACGAGCACCCGGACGAAGAACCGAATGAAGAACTGTTCACCTATCCCGGTCCGAATCCGTTCACCAAAGAGCAAGCCATCCTGATGATGGCAGACGCTGTAGAAGCTGCATCACGCAGTCTTCCGGAATATACAGAAGAGACAATCAGTAACCTGGTCGACAAGATTATCGATTCCCAAGTCACTGAAGGTTACTTTAAAGAATGTCCTATTACTTTCAAGGATATAGCCACTGTGAAAGCCGTATTCAAAGAAAAACTAAAGATTGCTTATCACACCCGGATCAGTTATCCTGAGTTAAAGAAGTAAGCAGCCCCGCACAAGCGTCTTCAAGTATGTCAAGCACATATTCAAAGCCCTCAGCCCCTCCATAATAGGGGTCGGGGACATGATCTGCCGGGATACGAGTACAGTACTCCGTCATACGATGAATCTTCTTCCATTCTTCCGGAGAAGGAGCTTTGTCTTTCAGATCATCTATGTTCCGGTCGTCCATACCGATTATCAGATCAAAATTATAAAAATCTTCCGTACGGACAGGACGCGAACGATGTACCAATTGATAACCGCGACGAGCCGCGTGAGCACGCATCCGACTATCCGGTAATTCACCCTGATGATAAGACAAGATTCCGGCAGAATCTATCACAAACTCTTTCGCCAGTCCTGCTTCTTTTATCAAATGAAGCATTACACCTTCAGCCGTAGAACTACGGCAAATATTTCCTAAACAGACAAATAATATTTTCTTCATTTTCATTACATAGGGTCTACATCATAATAAACAATCAAAGATTTATAGCGTTCGTCCGCCAACATCTCGCGCTGAATACGTAGCAACAATTCCCGTGCACGTCCCATCGGGGCATTCTGCTCAATCTTGACAACAATCTTCTTGATAAACAAAGTCTGGATACGGGCAACAGGAGGTTTATCCGGACCTAATACCCGATTGCCAAATACCGCCCGCAACTTATCTGCCATCACTGCCGCCATCTGATCCAGCAACGCTTCATTATGATTTTTCAAATAAACATATACCAGCCGGTAATAGGGAGGGTAATGGAACATCTGACGTTCCACCAATTGTCCGCCTACCATATCTTCATAATCATTGGCAATGACCTGATGAATGATAGGATGATCGATACTCTTGGTTTGCAATACCACCCGTCCGCGTTTGTTCTTACGTCCGGCACGTCCCGCTACTTGTGCCATCAACTGAAAAGCACGTTCATAGGAACGGAAATCGGGATAATTCAACATGGTATCGGCATTCAATATACCTACTATACTGACATGATCGAAATCCAATCCTTTCGATACCATTTGCGTACCGATCAATATGTCCGTCTTTCCCTGCTCAAAGTCTGCAATAATCTTCTCATAAGCCGAGCGGGTACGTGTAGTATCCAAGTCCATCCGGGCCACGGCAGCTTCCGGGAAAAGGATTTTGATGTCATCTTCAATCTTTTCCGTACCGAAACCACGATTCACCAGTTCTGTTCCCTCGCAGGCAGGACAGGATTTCGGCAGTTGATACGTATAACCGCAATAGTGACAAGTTAATTGATTGATTCCTTTATGATAGGTAAGGCTTACGTCGCAATTTTTACACTTGGGCACCCAGCCGCAGGTACGACACTCCACCATCGGAGCAAACCCACGACGGTTCTGAAAGAGAATCACTTGTTCTTTCTGTTCCAAAGCCTCTTTCATATATTGTATCAGGAGTGGCGAGAATTGTCCGACCATCCGCTTTTTGCGATGCAGTTCCTTGATATCCACCGGAATAATCTCCGGCAACTGGATTTCTTTATATCGTTCTTTCAGTTGTACGAAACCATATTTTCCCTCTCTTGCATTCTGCCATGACTCGATAGAGGGAGTAGCCGTACCCAACAAAGTTTTAGCTCCGTACATGGCAGCCAGTACAATAGCCGCGCTACGCGCATGATAGCGGGGAGCGGGATCTTGTTGCTTATATGTATTTTCGTGCTCTTCGTCCACAATCACCAGTCCCAGATTTTGGAAAGGCAGGAAAATAGAAGAACGAACACCCAGAATAATATCATACCCGTTCTCTCCCAGTTGCTTCCGCCATATTTCAACCCGTTCGGCATCAGGGAACTTAGAATGATAGATACCCAGACGAGCACCGAAGACCCGTTGCAAACGCTCCGTGATTTGAGTGGTCAATGCAATTTCCGGCAATAAATATAACACCTGCTTTCCCTGACGAATCGCTTCTTCTATCAGATGGATATAAATTTCAGTCTTACCGCTGGACGTTACCCCATGAAGCAGACAGACATTTTTCTCCTGAAAAGACTGCACGACTTCATCAAATGCACGCTGTTGAAACTCATTCAAAGGATTTAATTCGACAATCTCCTTCTCCTGCTTATCCAACCGACCGATTTCATGGTAGTAGATTTCAAAAATCTTCTTATCCACCAATCCATTCAATACAGAAGGGGCCACATTAGCCCGCTGCAACAGTTCTTTCTTGGAGACTTCTTTCGGAGTTCCCGCTCCTAAAACACCGGAACACTCCACATATTTCATGAGTAATGCCAACTGCTTCGGAGCACGAGACAGAATATCAAACAGGATATGAAGCCGCTTTTCATCCGCTGTACCCGCAAGCCGAACCCGTGCCTCTGTTTTAGGTTTATAAGTACGCCTCAACTCTTCCTTTACGAAAATCGCTTCTTTATCGAGCAGAGACTTAATGACCGTAAGAATATTCTTGATGCCGCTGTCCTTCTCCAATTTAGTAACGCACTGTTGCGAATCTACGGTAAGTAAGTCCAAAATGTGTTGTTCACGTTCCGGCAATGGTGCATCCGCTTCAAAATCAGGATTATATTCAACGATCGTTTCACTCTCCAGTTTCAGGCCGGAGGGAAGTGCCGCTTTATAGACATCGCCTTGTGTACAAAGATAATAATCTGCTATCCACTCCCAAAATTTGAATTGAGCGGGTAACAGAATGGGAGAAGCATCCAGCAATGCAGATATATCTTTCACTTCGTACTCCGTTGGAGCACAATAATGAACGTTAAGGACGATAGCCGTATAAAACTTCTTCCGCCCGAAAGGAACTACCACACGGCAACCTATCTTCACATCTTCCGCACATTCATCCGGCAAAGAGTAAGTAAAACTCTTCGGAAGCGGAAGCGGTAATATGACATCTACATACTTTTTCATTGCAGCTACAAAAATACAATAAAAAAACGGGGATTTAAAAGAAGGGAGAGAGAACACTTAAAAAGAAAACTCTACTTCATACGAGAATTGGAAGAAAATATATTTGAGAGCGCAACAGGACAATCCCAAACAGAAAAGAGTTTCCAGTTATCGGAAACTCTTTTTCATATACTATGTAAAGTGATAGACTACTTAAAAAATATAGGCTACAGATACTTGCCAAGTCTTAGTCTTATAAGAAGCATTTGTTCCTTCAATATCAGCAGTATTGCCCAATGGGATATTATAATTAGCACCCACCTGCAAATGGTTCAGCAACTTCAAACCGGCGCCCACATTGATACCTACTTCGGCTTTCTTCTTATCTGTTCTCATACCTTCAACAGTCTTATTTCCAGCAAAATCGAAATAAAAGTCAGGACCTGCAGCCAGATAAATACCTGCCAGACTTCCCAAACCAATGGTATACTTCAGGTTTACAGGAATATCAATACCGTTCTGCTTAATAGTGTACTCATCATTTCCTTCTGAAACTTTGATACCCCGTTGAGCAAAAAGCAAAGATGCATCTACTCCCAACCCTACGATTGGAATATTAAACTCGGCCATCGGACCGATAAAGAAACCAGTAAAATTATCCTTCTTGAAGTTTTCGCCCACATTAGAGAAACTCGCCTTTGACAAGTTCAAACCTCCTTTTACACCAAAGTGTATCTGCGCCTGAGCAGGCATTGCCATACCGATACATACGGCAATCATTAAAGCACCAAAAATCTTTTTCATAAATTTACGTGTTTATAATTCGGGACAAAGATATATATTTAGATTATATAAACACAAATTATCGGTTCTTTGTTCATTCTTTACTTCCTGATTCTCATACATAATTTATTCAGTCAAAACTTCCGCTGACCGGAAATTAGCTAATCAGTAATCACAGGGCAAACAAATCATTCAACGCTTCGCTCATGCTGGGATGAGTAAAAATGAAATCACGCAGAAAAGTATAATCCTGACCTGTTTTCATTGCCATGGCAACTATATTGATGACTTCGCTGGCATCAGGCGCAAACAACATACAACCTACTATTTCTCCCGTATTCTTATCAATGACAGCTTTCAGCAGACCGTCCGTCTCTCCCAATGTCTTTGCTCTCGGTATCGCCATAACAGGCAACTTTTTGATGATCACATCCAAATTCTGCTTTCGAGCCTCATCCTCATTCAATCCGATACGTGCCAACGGAGGATCAATAAATACGGAGTAAGCAACCGGATTACGATCACTTGTTTTTCGCTCCTTATCTCCAAACAAATCTTCACGGATAATCCGATAATCATCCAATGAAATATAAGTGAACTGCAAACCACCTTTCACATCACCCACAGCACGTATATTCGGATTAGTTGTCTTCAGATATTCATCCACAATGATGGCTCCACGTGCGTCCGTCTCCACTCCGGCAACTTCCAGATTCAGATCTTTCGTATTGGGTTTGCGCCCCGTAGCCAACAAAACTGCATCAGCTTCAAGTTCGAACACTTCACCAGTTTGTGAGTCAGAAAAGACAACAACAACCCTATTTTCAACATGCTTCACAGATTGTACCTTCGCGTTCATCCGAAAAACAATGCCTTTTTTCTCCAATGTTTCCTTTACACTTGCAGCAATGTCACGATCTTCACGAGCAATCAATTCCGGATAACTCTCAAGCACCGTCACCTGCGAACCGAACGAAGCATACATAGACGCAAATTCCAAACCAATATAACCGCCGCCAACAATAACCAGCCGACGGGGAAGATCGGTCAACTCCATGATTGAAGTACTGGTATAAACCAAAGAATTGTCCGCAACTCCTTCAATAGGCGGAATAATTGTTTCCGCTCCGGTGTTGATAATTATTTGCTTTGATGTCAACCATATTTCTTCAGTAGATGTACGGACGGAAACCACATCGGCAGATACAAAAGAACCCACACCTGTATAAACTGTTACATTAGGATGATCTGCCAGATTATGGTAATTCTTGTCTCTCAACGCACTTGTCACAGACTCCTTCACAGCAATGGCATTGCGATAAAACTCTCTTCTTTCTTCAAATGTCGAGTTCTTCATACCGGAAGCAATTTTAGCCTGATGAACCAATGTCTTTGTCGGAATACAGCCGATATTGATACACGTCCCTCCATACATTTTATCAGAACGTTCGACAATGGCGACTTTCCACCCACGTTTTGCAAACTCTGCCGCAAGGGTCTTTCCTCCCTTACCGAAACCGATAATAATAACATCAAATGTATTCATATTTATATCTTTTAATTGGTTCGAAATTTACTTGTTTAGTTTACAAGAAATGATATTGCAAAGTTCGCCACTTTCGAAGTAATAAACAATAACCATTTCGCCGGATAAATTAGCAATTATTCCCGTATAAAATCAAAGTAGTACATCATCAAAACCACCGGAACAGATCAACGATCTGCTCGGCGATTTCTCATCTTAAACCAATCCCACTTACTATAAATACCAATCAACGATTCGGGTGAATATCCAACTTCACCGGCTTAATCATATTCTCCGGTTTCAGAATGGTATCCAAGTCTTTTTTAGAAAGAATATTGTGCTCCAATACAAGTTCATACACTCCTTTCCCTGTCTCTAAAGCTTCTTTTGCGATCTTAGTAGAGTTTTTATAACCTATTACCGGATTCAAAGCTGTCACTACCCCGATACTATTATGAACATCTCTACGGCACTTTTCTTCGTTAGCAGTAATGCCGTCTACACATAAAGTACGCAAAGTATCAAAACCATTCATCAACAGATCAGCGGATTCAAAACAGCATTGCGCCATCACCGGCTCCATTGCATTTAGTTCCATCTGGGCAGCCTCCCCACTCATTGTCACACAAAGGTCGTTACCTATTACTTTATAGGCGACCTGATTCATTACTTCAGGTATTACCGGATTCACTTTTCCTGGCATGATGGAGGAGCCCGGCTGCATAGCCGGCAAATTAATTTCGCCCAGCCCACAACGCGGCCCAGACGCTAACAGCCGCAAGTCATTACATATCTTATTCATCTTTACAGCTACCCGCTTCATCGCTGCCGAATAACCCACCATGCAAGAAGTATCCGAAGTCGCTCCAATCAAATCATCCGCCAACTTTATATCCAGTCCTGTAATCTTACACAGAGCCTCAATACACATTTCCGCATATTCCGGCTCGGCTGTGATTCCGGTTCCAATAGCTGTCGCTCCCATATTGACTGTCAGAAAATCCTGTGCGGCAAAATCCAAGTTCTTCACTTCCTGCGCCAGAATACTTGCAAATCCATTAAAAGTTTGTCCAAGCGTCATCGGTACCGCATCTTCCAATTGGGTACGTCCCATTTTGATAATATGTGCAAACTCTTTCCCTTTTTTCCGGAAAGAAGCTATCAATTCTCCAAAATGCTTCACCAATTTGAGATGAGTGTAATATAAACCAATGTGAATAGCGGTAGGATAAGCATCATTAGTAGACTGGGAACGGTTCACATGGTCATTGGGAGAGCAATACTGGTATTCTCCGCGCCGGTGTCCCATCAATTCCAATGCACGGTTGGCAATCACCTCATTGGCATTCATATTCGTAGTCGTTCCGGCACCACCTTGAATCATATCGACCGGAAATTGTTCATGATGCTTGCCTTCAAGAACTTCCTTACAAGCTTTCAATATGGCGTCTGCCTGTTCTTCTGTCAACAGCTCCAATTTACGATTGGCAACGGCAGCTCCCATCTTTGTAATAGCCAAAGCCTGAATAAACAAAGGGTATTCGTTCAAGTGAAATTTGCTGATGCGAAAATTTTCAATACCACGGAGTGTCTGCACTCCGTACAATGCACTTTCCGGCACCTCACGACTACCTATCAAGTCGCTTTCTGTACGAGTTTTTGTTGATAAATTCTGTTTCATATCGGTTGTTTTATAACAATGACATTTTAGTTAGTTCTTATAATAACCAACCAACAAGGTTATTGTTTTAATAAATATGCAAAAACTATTCAATAACTTTTTTGTTCTTAATACAGGAAAAAGAAAGTACAAAGAAAGAAATCACTTATCTTTGTCTTTAAACTTAACGCAATAACCTTATGATATTACAATTAGCATTTGTTCTGACTGCCATTATTATTGGTGCACGCTTGGGAGGAATCGGTCTCGGAGTGATGGGAGGAATCGGATTGGCGATACTTACCTTCGTTTTTGGACTGCAACCTACCGCTCCTCCTATCGACGTAATGTTAATGATTGCAGCCGTTATCTCAGCCGCCGCCTGTATGCAGGCTGCCGGCGGACTCGATTATATGGTGAAGCTGGCAGAACATTTATTACGGAAGAATCCGTCACACGTTACTTTGTTAAGCCCATTAGTGACTTACTTGTTTACTTTTGTGGCCGGAACCGGTCATGTGGCCTATTCCGTATTACCGGTTATTGCGGAAGTTGCCACCGAAACAAAAATCCGTCCGGAACGTCCGCTCGGTATCGCGGTTATCGCTTCTCAACAAGCAATTACCGCAAGCCCGATTTCTGCAGCCACAGTTGCTTTACTCGGACTATTGGCCGGTTTCGACATCACTCTGTTCGATATTCTCAAGATTACGATTCCCGCTACCATTGCCGGTGTTTTGGTAGGTGCGTTATTTTCTATGAGAGTGGGCAAAAACCTGTCAGAAGATCCCGAATACCAGAAACGTCTGAAAGAAGGGCTTTTCAACGACAAGAAGATAAAAATCAAGGATGTCAAGAACAAACGTTCAGCTATGATTTCCGTTATCATCTTCATGTTGGCTACCGCCTTCATCGTACTCTTCGGCTCTTTTGAAGGGATGCGCCCGTCTTTTCTTATCGATGGTGAAATCGTTACTTTAGGAATGTCCTCCATCATCGAAATCGTCATGCTGTCGGCTGCCGCCATCATCCTATTGCTAACAAAAACAGACGGAATCAAAGCTACACAAGGCTCTGTATTTCCTGCCGGAATGCAAGCGGTAATCGCCATTTTCGGTATTGCATGGATGGGAGATACGTTCCTTCAAGGTAATATGGCGCAACTGACTTTCTCCATCGAAGGTATCGTACGTCAAATGCCATGGCTTTTCGGAATTGCACTGTTTGTGATGTCTATCCTATTATATAGCCAGGCCGCCACCGTACGTGCACTAGTACCGCTAGGCATTGCACTCGGTATCTCCCCCTATATGCTGATTGCCTTATTCCCCGCAGTGAACGGATATTTCTTTATTCCAAACTACCCTACCGTAGTAGCTGCTATCAATTTTGACCGTACGGGAACAACAAAAATCGGCAGATATGTGTTGAATCATTCATTCATGATGCCCGGACTTGTATCAACGGCTGTTGCTATCGGACTAGGGTTGCTTTTTATACAAATATTCTAACTATATATTATTAACCTAAACTTCATTCAGTTATGAAACAATTCAAAAGATTTGGTCTGATAGCAGTAACACTACTATTAACCGTGACAATGGCGTTTGCCGCAAAACCGAATATTCATATCCTTGCCACAGGAGGAACGATTGCAGGTACAGGAAGCTCTGCTACCGGAACCAGTTACACAGCCGGACAGGTAGCCATCGGTGCGCTGCTTGACGCCGTACCGGAAATCAAAGAGATCGCTAACGTTACAGGTGAACAGATCGTAAAAATCGGTTCGCAGGACATGAACGATGAAGTATGGCTTACACTTGCCAAGAAAATCAACGAACTGCTGAAACGTCCGGATATCGATGGTATTGTCGTTACTCACGGAACGGACACAATGGAAGAAACCGCTTATTTTCTGAATCTAACCGTTAAAAGTGATAAACCGGTAGTATTGGTAGGCGCCATGCGTCCGTCTACCGCATTAAGTGCCGACGGACCGTTAAACCTTTATAATGCCGTAGTCACTGCCGCCGCCACAGAATCAAAAGACAAAGGAGTGCTGATCGCCATGAACGGACTTATCTTGGGAGCGGAAAGCACAGTGAAAATGAACACCGTTGACGTACAGACATTCCAAGCTCCCAATTCCGGCGCACTGGGCTATGTACTAAATGGAAAAGTATTCTATAATCAGATAACACTCAAGAAGCATACCACCCGATCAGTATTTGACGTGACCCGCCTTACTTCACTCCCCAAAGTAGGTATCGTATATAGCTATTCCAATATTGAGGCTGATATGATGACTCCTCTGCTCAACAACGGATATAAAGGAATCATCCATGCCGGAGTAGGTAACGGGAATATCCATACAAACATCTTTCCATCATTGATAGATGCACGTAAAAAAGGGATTCTTGTTGTTCGTTCCTCCCGTGTCCCAACCGGTCCTACTACTCTTGACGCAGAAGTAGACGACGCTAAATATCAGTTTGTGGCTTCGCAGGAGTTGAATCCGCAAAAGTCGCGTGTATTGCTAATGCTTGCATTAACCAAAACTACGGACTGGAAGCAAATTCAGCAATATTTTAACGAATACTAAACCTTGACTGACTTATGAAAAAATTGATTTTTATGTTGCTCTTTACGGGCAGCATACAGGGAATATATGCCCAAAAAGCAGAGAAAAAAGACAAATTCTCTCCTAATACTCCTTTATTTGAGGAACTGACAGACGTGAAAAAGAAAACAGATAAGTTCAACCTTTATCTGAATATGCAAGGCAGCTTTGATGCCCATTTCCGGGACGGATTTCAAGAAGGTGACTTCAATATGCACCAACTCCGCATCGAGGCAAAAGGTAATATCAACAACTGGCTCTCCTACCGTTACCGTCAACGCCTTAACCGCTCGAACGATGCAAACGGCATGATTGATAATCTTCCCACCTCTATAGATTATGCAGGTATCGGTATCCAACTAAATGAGCAGTTCAGCCTTTTCGCCGGGAAGCAATGCGCCGCTTACGGTGGTTTTGAATTCGATCTGAATCCGATTGATGTCTACCAATATTGCGACATGATTGATTACATGAGTAACTTCATGACCGGATTGAATGTTGGTTATAATATCACTCCCGACCAGCAACTGAATCTGCAAATCCTAAACAGCCGCAACGGTTCTTTCGACAGTACCTACGGGATTACAGAAGACGCCGAAGGTAATGTACCCGATCTGAAATCCGGGAAAATGCCGCTGGTATATACATTGAACTGGAATGGCAACTTCAACAACGTGTTCAAAACCCGTTGGTCGGCCTCTATCATGAATGAAGCCAAAAATCATAATATGTATTATTATGCCATAGGTAATGAACTGAATCTGGGTAAGTGGAACGCCTTTGTAGATTTCATGTATTCGAAAGAAGATATCGACCGCAAGGGAATCATCACGAGTATTGTCGGACATCAAGGCGGACATAACGTCTTCGACACCGGTTATCTCTCCGTTGTAGCCAAATGCAACTACCGTTTTCTGCCGAAATGGAACGCTTTCGTGAAAGGGATGTATGAGACCGCATCTGTCACTAAAGCCTCCGAAGGAGTGGAAAAAGGGAATTACCGCACCTCATGGGGATATCTCGCCGGCATCGAATTCTATCCGATGGAAACCAATCTGCACTTCTTCGTAACATACGTAGGACGTTACTACGACTTTGCTTCCCGGGCCAAAGCATTGGGAGAAACGGACTACACAACAAACCGGGTATCTGTAGGTTTCATCTGGCAAATGCCCGTATTCTAAATACTGTAAGATATAAAAAATACCCGATAGCTTTTTTGTATAGTTATCGGGCATTTTATATGTTCAGTTCTCAGTTAAAATTAATACTCTTCCTCGTTGAAGAAGAAATCCTCCTTACTAGGATAATCCGGCCAAATATCTTCGATACTTTCATAGATTTCGCCCTCATCTTCCATCTCTTGGAGATTCTCAATAACTTCAAGAGGAGCACCCGAACGCATGGCATAATCAATCAATTCATCCTTGGTTGCCGGCCAGGGAGCATCTTCAAGTTTTGATGCTAGTTCCAATGTCCAATACATAATTTTGAGTATTTAAAGTGAATACTAAATTTGTCTTGCTTTCTATTTTTCGGCAAAAGTATAATAAAATCTATCATTTCCAACTATTATCCCAAAATATTTCGTTATTTTGTTCATCAAAATTAATTTTCCGGGATAACACAAACAAATAATCTGACAATCTGTTGACAAAAGCTAATACTTCGGGCGAAATTGTACAAGTTTCGGATAAAGCCAAAATACGTCTTTCAGCCCGTCGGCAGACTGTCCGGCAGATGTGGCAAACAGATGCGCCCCGACTTCCACCCGGAATAATAAAGGCACAAAGCTCCGGCAATTGTTCGTCCAACTTATCAATTTCATGTTCAATACTTTCTATGTCTCCGGAAGTTATTATACTCGCAGGTTTCAACTGCATTTTCTCCTGATCGGTAGCGAGATGGGAGCCGATAGCAAACAACCTATGCTGAACTCCTAAAATAAAGTGACGGTCCGCCTCATCCAACAGATAGGTGTACAACCAGCCCAAATTCGAATTCAGTTCGTCCACTGTCCCATAGGCTTCCAGGCGGATATGCGTTTTCGGCACACGACTGCCGCCAACCAGGCTGGTAGTCCCCTTATCACCGGTTTTTGTATATACAAGGCTCTTTTTCATAATTTTCTTTTTTAATCATCTATATAAGGTTAACGTACAAAGGTTCTCAGAAGTTGACGATATAGTGCTGTTTTATCTTTGTTTTATCAAAAAAGAGTAAACCCAAGTCATACAAATCAAAAGTAACCCCAACCCGCTCGTCCTCCTTCAATTGATTCCAAAGCGTTTTCATCTTCTTTGAATAGCAAATTCCCTGCACCACAAACACACTTTTCAAAGTAACCCGCTGCGCACAAATATGAAAAACTTCTTCTATCAGTTCAGGATTCTGATAATTATTCATATATAAAAAATCGACGGGAGTATCTGCATCCAAAAACAGTTCCGAGAGGTCGGAAGCAAATAGATAAGAAGCGGAGGGTTTAGCCGACTGCAAATAAAGTGAAGCCGTCGAAGGCTGTCCCACTTCTATAACAGTGGCAGGTTGTACTTTATTCACCAACCGGAACAAAAAACGGTTTATTTTTCCTCTACTCTTACTCCACCCACATTCTCTCACTTTCTTTCTCTGCTCTTCTTGCAAAGCATGATATGCATAATAGGGTGTATTCTCATAAATCACATCCGTTATCAGACTGAAAGCAAAAGGGGAATGCACACCATATCCGCAACGATAGCGAAAACGGGAAAGCCAAATAAAAGGTCTTTTTATAGAAAGTAGAAGATTCATAAAACAAATGTTCGTTTTTTATTCTCGGATACAAAGATATGTTTTTTATCGCAAAGACAGAATAGTGGCGCGAGAAGAATTCAACAACTGAATATACCCCGATTGTCTAAAATTTATCTACTTTTGTAACGTCTAAAAATATTCGAAGAATATGGAAAACAAGAATATGCTACAAAAGTTGTTTGGATTCAATTCTCATTCCATGCAGGTAAGAACTGAGATTCTTGCAGGTATTACTACATTTCTGACCATGTCATACATTCTTGCCGTGAATCCTAGCATACTGGGTGTCACAGGCATGGATAAGGGGGCGGTATTCACCGCTACCGCCACAGCTTCCTTAATAGCCACTCTTATTATGGCGGTATGGGCCAAACTTCCGTTCGCGCTTGCTCCCGGCATGGGACTAAATGCTTTTTTCGCTTTCACAGTCTGTCTGGGTATGGGCAATACTTGGGAATTTGCATTAACAGCAGTGCTTATCGAAGGCCTCCTGTTTATCCTGCTGACCCTTTCCAACTTACGTGAAGCCATCCTCAATGCCATACCAGACTCCCTAAAGAACGCCATTGGGGCAGGTATCGGACTTTTTATCGCCTTCATCGGATTGCAGAATGCCGGAGTTATCACCAAGAACGATGCAACCTTAGTGACACTCGGCAATATCACTTCCGGCTCTCCGCTTTTGGCGCTTATCGGACTTGCCATCACTTCCGTGTTACTTATAAAGAAGGTAAAAGGGTCTATGTTATGGGGAATCCTTTTGACAATGTTGATCGGCATTCCGATGGGAATTACCGAATTTAACGGAATCGTCAGTATACCTCCCTCATTGGAACCGGTATTTTTCAAGTTCGACTTCTCAAAAGTGCTCACCACTCAAATGGCTTTTACTGTGTTTACATTGTTATTTATTGATATGTTCGATACCATCGGCACATTGGTCGGCGTATCCAACAAAGCCGGAATGTTGGTTAACGGGAAAGTGCCCCGTGCCAAACAGGCATTTATGGCCGACGCTATCGGGACTACCGTAGGGGCAATGTTAGGAACCAATACGGTAAGCACATTTGTAGAGAGCGCATCAGGCATCGCTCAAGGAGGCCGTTCCGGAATCACTTCTTTTGTAACTGCTATCTGCTTCGGAATAGCCTTGCTTTTCGCACCGCTTTTCCTCTCCATCCCAAGTGCGGCAACCTGCCCTATCCTGGTGTTGGTCGGTTTATTCATGATGTCACCTATCAAAGACATTGATCTGGATGATTTCACGGAATCAGTTCCGGCATTCATCTGTATCATTATGATTCCAATGGCTTATAGCATTTCAGACGGTATTGTTCTCGGGCTTATCAGTTATGTACTGACCAATCTGCTATCGGGTAAGTTCAAGAAGATATCACTCACCATGTATATTCTCGCAGCCCTCTTTACTCTCAAATATCTGGTATGACCGAAAAAGATAAAAAACAAATATAGAAAAAGAGGGTATGTCAATGGCTCATTCGATTCCGAATCTTGACATACCCTCTTTACACTCATCTATTTCAAGCAATTACTGAAGTCTGAACATTACAGGCACAGTATATTTTACTCGAACTTTCTTACCATTCTGCACTCCGGGTTTCCACTTCGGCATAGAACTGATCACACGGACAGCTTCTTTATCCAAATACGGATCAACCCCTCGTACCACTTCAGGATTCGTTATCGTCCCGTCCTTGTCTACAACAAACTGAACAATAACCTTTCCTTGTGAGCCAGTTTCCTGTGAAATCGTCGGATACTTGATATTACCGCTTAAATATTTCATTAAAGCAGCCGTACCACCCGGAAACTCCGGCATAATCTCAACGCTGACATGAATAACGTCTTCAACTACCGTTTCGGTTTCCACCACAGGCGGTATCCATACAATCTCATGAACTGCATTCATATCCTCTGATACTGTAGAAACCTCATCCGTCACCTCTATATCGTTCTTTACTATTTCTAATATGTCTACGACCTTATTTTCGGGAGGTGGAGGCGGTTCCAGTTTCTCCTCAGGGAATGTGATTGGAACTAGCTCTGTCACAAAGATGGATTCATCATCTGATGATAGTGCCGCAACCCTGACATCATGTTGTGTCCATTCGAACGAAACGAACATGAAAGCGAGCGCAACAACCAAACCCATCAACAACCAAGAACCCCGTTGATTCTCAATTGCAGCCTTTTTTGATTTCTTGGCTTCCATAAAAAATGTGTTTAAGTAATTAATAATAGAAAATATATAGTATATATACTACTTTTCATTTTTCCTCTTAAGCATTACTTAAAGTGCTCTCTAGCTGCAATAAATATAGTATTTTTATTGACAGGGTGTTACGCTTCCGCTTGTTTATTCTATTCTTTTGCCTTCTTTTGGATAAAATTTATGAATTCAACTTACAGCTTTTACCTCAAAAACAGAATAAACAGGAAATTTCAGTCAGTCTTGCGAATTGCCCATCGCCTTTTAACAAACAGCATTTGCATATCTATTTTTCAGAATGCAACAGTTCCTCAGAATACATCTTTATCTATTCTTCTTACCTATATTAGTTTTTCGATTGCCTAATTGGTTTTCGTTCAACAGTTGTTGAACGAGCGCTTGACAATTGTTGAACTATCGTTCGACAGTTGTTGAACGAAAACTGATTAGGTAACGAAATACATATCCATAGGAAAGGATACCCTTGCAGATACCACACTCCTAACAACATACAGAGAAACACACCCGTGTAGTGGATAAATTAAAAGAGGAAGCAACAAACAACTTGACCGAACTAAAGTTTTAATCCTAAAATACTTATTTTGTAATTATGAATTTTGAAACATTAGTAAAACATATCAGCACGATACAGAACACGTTGCAGGCACAAGCCGCACACGCTGTAAACCTTGCCCTTACTTCCCGTAACTGGCTTATGGGTTGCTATATCGTGGAATTTGAGCAGAACGGAGAAGACCGTGCCGCATACGGTGAACAATTGTTGAAGAAACTGGAACAATCGGCTGAAAACAAAAGGTCTGAATGAACGTAGATTCCGTGAATTTAGGCGGCTGTACCTTATTTATCCACAGCTAAAAGAACAGATATTGCATTGCATAATATCAGGAAATGAAATTCGGAACACACTGTCCGCCGAATTCACAGAACCAATTCGGCACACGATATGTGCCAGATTAAATACAGCAGACAATCAGATTAATAACTGGAATATACCTGCCGAAAAGCTATTTAACAGGCTACCATATTCTCACTTAAAATTTATATCCAAAATTGAAAACCCAGTCAAACGTGCTTTTTATGAAATGGAAGCAATGAGGGACTGTCGGTCTGCAAGAGAATTGGAACGACAAATAATGTCTTTAATTGAAATACAGGAGAACCCCAACCGTAGTAATATCGAACCAAAGTTAGATTACTCTATCAACCTGATTAACAATATAGATAGCTATATAAGAGATGCACCTGTAGGAATTAAAATCAAGCTAATTAGTTCGATGTTTCCCGAAAAAATCGAATTTGACGGAAAAACATATCGAACCAATTCTTATAACAAAGTGCTTGATTTAATATATCAGCAAACCAATGAGTTACGAGGAGTAGAAAAGAAAAACGGAGAGAGTTTTTCAACTTTCTCCGCTTCAGTACCCAGACCCGCATTTGAAATAACTAAATCGGGAACAATCCGTTTGAATAGCAAAACGATGAAGTTTAAACTAAACTAAACTGATTATTAATACTTTACATAATACTAAAAAGTTAATTCCATTTAATTGGATTGAAATAAATTCGGGATGAATGGGAACAATTTGGGAACAAATGCTATATTTGCGCCATAACAAAATCATTCAGCCTATGAAAGCAACAGCATTTATCCGAAAGACTGCAAGCAAAAATGATACCAACAGCGTAGCAACAATCTATTTCAGACTAAGGGACGGGAAAAAGGACATAAAGGCAGCCAGCGAGTTGACTATAAGCCCAAACCACTGGAGCAGCGAAAAGCAAGGTTACAAAGACAGGGTTGCACTTGTGAGCGAGGAAAAGAAGCAGGCTTTGAACAATGAAGTGCAAAATATCCTCAACCTGATAAACCAGAACTATACACCGGAATCAGACAGTGAATGGTTGAGCACTTTAATTGATAAATATCACCACCCCAACAGATACAAGACGAAGGAGGAAATCGAAGCGGAAACTAAACCTATGCTGCTTGAACTGTTCTCTGAATTTCTTGTAAAGCACAAACTTTCCGAAGTCAGGAAAAAGAATTTCCGTGTAATACAACGTACTTTGGCAAGATATGAATTTTATATACGTGCTACTAAAAAAGGGCAAAAGGACTTTATTCTTGATGTTGATACAGTCACACCTGAAACGCTTCGGGACATGTGGGACTTTTTCGAGAATGAATACCAGTATTATGAACTGTACCCAAGCATTTATGAAACCATTCCAGAAAAGAGAACTCCACAACCACGTGGAAAAAATACCCTGATAGACTGCTTTTCAAGAATACGTACATTCTTCTTGTGGTGCTTCGACAACAAGCTGACAGCCAACAGACCGTTTGACAAGTTTCCGATAGAGGAATGCAAATACGGAACTCCTATTTATATCAACCTTGAAGAAAGGGACAGGATTTTCAATGCTGACCTTTCTGCCACTCCACAGCTGGAGATACAGAGGGACATCTTCATTTTCCAGACACTGATAGGGTGCAGAGTAAGCGACCTGTACAGAATGACCAGACTTAACATTGTGAACGGTGCAGTCGAATACATACAGAAAAAGACAAAGGAAGGAAATCCGGTTACGGTACGTGTACCGTTGAACGACAAGGCAAAGGAAATTCTTGAACGGTATAAAGACCATGAGGGAAAACTGCTGCCGTTCATTTCCGAACAGAAATATAATGAGGCAATAAAAAAGATATTCAAACTTTCAGGAGTGGACAGGATTGTCACTATATTAGACCCGTTGACACGTGATGAAGTCAAAAAACCGCTTTATGAAGTGGCAAGCAGCCACCTTGCAAGACGCACCTTCATCGGTAATATTTATAAGAAGGTGAAAGACCCGAATCTTGTTTCGGCACTGTCGGGACACAAGGAAGGCAGCAAAGCTTTCAGACGGTACAGGGATATTGACGAAGAGATGAAGAAAGACCTCGTTAAACTATTAGATTAATATAGTTTAAGGGCTTAATAACATGCTATTAAAGAATAAAGTATTATTTTTGTAAATTAAACATTAAAAGATATATTATGGACAGATTTTTGCCATCAAGAATAGAAAAGTGCCCACTAATCGATGCCTTAATAGAATTTCGCTTTGAAGCTGCCATTGCTAAAAGTGCAGTCTTTGGCGTTATCTATAATCTAATAAGAAATGATTATAGAGGAAATGTTATCAATCTCCCTATTTTACAGATTCCTGAACAAATTAGAGAGGTTGACCCAAATTTAAAGTTTAAGCCTTTATATAGAATTGAAGGTGATAAATTTATAATCCAAATAGGATATGACGTTTTAAGTATAAGTTCAAAAATGCCATATGTTGGATGGCCAGAATTTTCTCAGCATTCACTTTCTTTAATCAATAAGATTATACAAGAAGGAATAATCAAACGTGTGTCAAGACTAGGACATAGGTATATTAATTTTTTTAGAGGAGATATAACCAACAGCCTGACTATGTCTTTTTCTATGACCGAGAAATATGTATCGGAAAATTTATTGATTCGCACAGATGTTAGGGACGGAAATTTTATGAATACATTGCAATTTGCAAATAATGCAAATTATAGGCCTAATCCAAATACCTCTGAAATTGTAGGTTCATTAATCGATATAGACACATCGCGCGAGTATTCAGATAATTTCTTCATTGAAAATAGGGAACAAGAAATAAATATGGCTCATGAGTGTGAAAAAAAATTATTCTTTTCATTATTGAAGCCTACTTTTTTGGAAACTTTAAACCCAACTTTTGAGAAATGAATAATTTAACTACTTACATAAACGCTAATATCATGCTATTGTCAGCATTGTCTTGCGTAACATTAACAGATAGTGAATTACCAGCTATCTCAAATGGACAAATATATAATAACAGCATTATCCCATCTATAAATACATCTTTTTCATGGGAAAATAATACGCCATACTCTGTTAAGAATGTTGCAATTTCAACAGAAACGGTACTCGTAAAAACTTCCGACTATGAAGATTTTGAAATAATTAGTTCATTTGCTCAAAAATTACTAACAGAAGAATCTTTTATAGATGAAGAAATTCAAAATGTCATCAATGATCATTTTTGGGATATGCTATGATAACAGAAGATGAATTAAAAAAATATCTACCCAAATATCTATCAGAAGAGAATTACAACAATCTTTTGACAGAACTTAAGTCTTTTCCTTACAATATAGATAATAGAATGTACACTTATTCACTTGATAATAATATTATATATCAAGGTGATGGGATAAAAGAAATGCCTATAATAGATTTAGCTAATATAGGAAAAGGGGTGAAGATTACTAATTGCCTGATCTTATCAAATACATGTGATATGGATATAGCCAACAATCGCTTATTTCCAGCCTCAATTATGTATGCTCCAATTATTAATCTCGCTAATTATATATCAGTTCTTCAGAAACAAGGTGTTGATGACACCAAAATAAAAAATCATGTTACAAATCTAAAACAGCAAAAGATCACTCAAATCATTTATCTTCCTGCAAATTCAAGAATAGATGATTCCATAGTCTTTCTTGACAGAATTCAACATATTGACAACCGTTATATTGACAGAAATCTGTTAGAAACAAAACGCTTATTTTCTTTAAGTGATTATGGATTCTATATGCTAATATTCAAATTATCTGTCCATTTTTCGCGTATACAAGAAAAAGTTAATAGGGGTAGCAGTAGCATATCAAATTAGCTTTATGGGACAACAGGAATATGACAATTTCAAAAGACTGATAAGGGAGTGGCTTGACAGCCACCCCGATGAATATGCGGCTTTCGTGGAAGAAATGAACGACAAGGAGTTCAAGGGATTTGTCAAGGTTTTCAAGGTTGCCACAACCTTGGTACCGAGATACAAGGAAGCCACACGCAGACGGATCGGAGACGACAAAATCTCCGATTTCGAGGAACTGGAGAATGTGCTTCTGGATTCTGACCTTGCTCAAAAGATTGTAAACGAGTTCCATCATTCAAAAAGAAGGAGCATCATACCTGCCATGCTCGCATGGCTGTACTACGGACGGAGCTATGAGTGCATGGTGGAACAGGGAGAGGAACTGGCCAAAAGAAAAGGTATTACCGGACTATACAAATGGCTTGTTTCCTACATGGTCAGGTTCATCATCAAGAAGAGCATCAGCAGCGGCATGAGAACCAAAGAGGACTGGGTGGCTTTCAGAAAGCAGCAGAAAGCCATTAAGGAAAACAACCTCGTGGAATGGTCTATCGAAGATGAAGAAGACATTGAAGAAACCGAAACGGAAGATACGGACAGCCTGCAGCAGGAACAGCCCAAGAGCGCAGGACGAAAAGCCGACACACGTACCCTGCCGGAGCTGCTGATAGAGAACAGGGATGTCATTCTGGAAAGAATCGGAACAAGGCTGAAAACGCATACGACCGAAACGGACATCGCACGTCTGTACATCGCACTGGTGGAATACCGTTTCATGCGCCCCTGTCCCATAAAGACTTTCCGGAACGCACTGCAACAGCAATACACAGACCTCAGCATCGTACACGAAAGGGGAATACAGAAAGCGTACAGGAACCTTACCACACCTTTCGGAGGGAGCAAAAAACTGATAAAGGACATCGGGGAAGACCATGTTGCCATAGAGGAATTGAAGGCTTATCTATCCGCTTGAAATTCGTTTAATTCGTTTTTGGATTTTACGAATTTAACGCATTGAAATACATTGATTTACGATTATTTTTCGTTATATATTTGTGCCACTATCCTAATCGGGGTAGTGGCTTTTCGTTTATAATACTGCCGAAACGGGAAGTCTTACAACCGGCAGTTTCAACAAGCCTATGACAGACCTGATGGCAATTATCCAAAGCGGAAACGGCAACATCAAACTGGAAGTGACAGGCGAAGACCTGCTCATGTTTTCAAACCAGCTGATAAGCCGTGCCAAGCATGAACTCTCCACCGCCATTGCGGAAGCGAGAAAGGAAAAGTACCTCACAAAGGAGGAAGTGAAGAAAATGTGCGACGTGTGCGACACCACCCTTTGGCACTGGGCAAAGAAGAACTATCTGAAACCCGTGAAGGTGGGGAACAAGGTCAGATACCGACAGTCGGACATACAGAAAATCCTGGGTGAACGCAATCCTTCAATCTGAGCCTATGAAAGAGGAAGAATACATGCGTGTGGGAACGACACTGTACAAAGTCGTAAACCAGCCCTGCGCCAGCGGAGGGTATGAGAAAAGACGTGTGATATGGAACAACAGCACACTCAGGCAGGACTACGGGAAGAACTATCTTGCGACCGTCCCGAAGTATGACGGATTCTGTACCGTTCCCGACCATCTGAACTACCGGAAGGAAATTGACGGTTTCCTGAATCTGTACGAACCGATAGAGCATACTCCGCAGATAGGGGATTTCCCGAACATACGTTCTCTGGTGCTACACATTTTCGGGGAGCAGTACAATCTGGGACTGGACTATCTGCAACTGCTGTTCCTGCAGCCGTTGCAGAAACTCCCCATACTCCTGCTGGTATCGGAAGAGAGGAACACGGGCAAGAGTACGTTCCTTAATTTCCTGAAAGCCGTATTCGGGGATAACGTGACATTCAACACCAACGAGGATTTCCGGAGCCAGTTCAATTCCGACTGGGCCGGAAAGCTGCTCATTGTCGTGGACGAGGTGCTGCTCAACCGCAGGGAGGACAGCGAGCGGTTGAAGAACCTGAGCACCACTTTCAATTACAAGGTGGAGGCCAAAGGGAAAGACCGCACGGAAATAGCCTTCTTCGCCAAGTTCGTATTATGTTCAAACAACGAGTATCTGCCTGTAATCATAGACGCAGGGGAAACACGATACTGGGTAAGGAAGATAAATCCGCTGCAGAACGATGACACGAATTTCCTGCAAAAGCTGAAAGAGGAAATCCCTGCCTTCCTGTTCTTCCTGACGCAAAGGGAGCTTTCAACGGAAAAGGAAAGCCGTATGTGGTTCAATCCGAAGCTGACACATACGGCAGCCCTGCAGAAAATCATCCGGAGCAACCGCAACCGTCTGGAGATAGAAATGGCTGAACTGTTCCTTGACATCATGTCAAACATGAATGTGGAAAGCGTATCATTCTGCCTGAACGACCTCATGACACTGCTTATCTATTCGCAGGTAAAGGCAGAGAAACATCAGGTGCGGAAAGTGGTTCAGGAAGTATGGAAGCTGACTTCCGCACCGAACTCGCTTTCCTACACAGCCTATGAGATTGCTCCCCACCGTGACTGCCACTACGAAACGAAAAGGAAGACAGGAAGGTTCTACACGATAACCAAGGAACAGCTGACCGCTATATGATTATTTTGATGAAATGATGAATATGGTATATAACACATTGTATTACAATATAATACAAGCTCATCATTCATTCATCGGAATATAATGCTGATGAAAAGAGAAATCATCATTTCTTTTTTGGCAAGCAGTCTGATGAGAAATTGATGAAGTGTTACCATTCTGTATAACAGTACATTACAGGTAAAGTTCATCAAATCATCGTTTTTTCATTCATCACAAAACCGTACGAAAATGACAACAGAAGAAGCAAAAAAGATAAGAATCGCAGACTATCTGCACAGTCTGGGGTATTCCCCAGTAAAGCAGCAGGGGGTAAACCTCTGGTATAAATCACCGTTCAGGGAAGAGAATGAGCCCTCGTTCAAGGTAAACACAGAACGTGAACAATGGTTCGACTTCGGTCTGGGAAAGGGCGGCAACATCATCGCACTGGCGGCACACCTCTACGCAACGGAGAGTGTTCCGCATATCCTGAAACGCATAGAGGAACAGACACCGCATGTCCGTCCCGTGTCTTTCTCTTTTCACAGGCAATCTGCCACCGAGCCGAGTTTCCAGCAGCTTGACATCGTGCAGCTGTCTTCTCCTGCCCTGCTCTCTTACCTGCAGGAAAGGGGGATAAATACGGCACTGGCGAAAAGAGAATGCCGTGAGGCACACTTCACCAACAACGGCAAACGGTATTTCGCCATTGCCTTTCCGAACATATCGGGCGGATATGAAATCCGCAACCGATATTTCAAGGGCTGCATCGCACCGAAGGAAATATCACATATCAGACAATCGGGAGAGCCGAGAAAAGCATGTTACGTTTTTGAGGGATTCATGGACTACCTTTCCTTTCTGACACTAAGGCTTGAAAGCTGTCCGCAATCCCCCGATTTCGACAGACAGGACTACATGGTTCTGAACTCTGTTGCCAATGTTTCCAAGGCACTCTATCCGCTGGGCAGCTATGAACGCATCCACTGTTTCTTTGACAATGACCGTGCAGGAATGGAAGCCCTGCAGCAAATCAGAAAGGAGTATGACAACACCAGACATATACGTGACGCTTCACACATATACGGCGGATGCAAGGATTTGAACGAATACCTGCAAAAACAGGCAGCGGCAAAGAAACAGACTCAATCCATCAAAGTGAAGACACCGCCCAATAAACCGGGAGGCTTTCGGTTATAGCCCACTATAACTACACGCTTCGCTTACGTAGTTGTGGGCTCTCCCGAGGGGATTAGGGTTTTACCCTAATAACCCACTCAGGGCGTTTCTCCCCTGAGAACCCAGAGCAAAGAGTGACCCTCTCTTTGCAATCTCCGCTTATGGGTTGCACCCCTAAGAACCCCATGCGTTTGCGGACAGCGGAAAAGCAAGCAATAAAGTACAAATCAAAAAACAAGTATCTATGGCAACAAAATCAAGCATACATATCAAACCCTGCAACATCACATCGAGCGAGGCTCACAACAGAAGGACTGCCGAATACATGCGCAATATCGGAGAGTCCAGAATCTATGTGGTTCCTGAACTCTCCACCGATAACGAACAGTGGATAAATCCCGACTTCGGCAGTCCGGATTTGCGGACGCATTATGACAATATCAGACAGATGGTAAAGGAAAAGACCGGACGTGCCATGCAGGAAAAGGAACGGGAGCGCAAAGGCAAGAACGGCAAAATAGTCAAGATTGCTGGATGCTCACCCATACGTGAAGGAGTGCTGCTTGTCAGGTCGGACACCACACTGGCAGACGTGCGTAAATTCGGTGAAGAATGTCAAAGACTCTGGGGAATCACACCGCTGCAAATCTTCCTGCACAAGGACGAAGGGCATTGGCTGAACGGCCAGCCGGAAGCGAAAGACAGGGAAAGCTTCAAGGTCGGGGACAGATGGTTCAAGCCGAACTATCATGCCCATATCGTTTTCGACTGGATGAACCACGAAACCGGAAAGAGCCGAAAGCTCAATGACGATGACATGATGCAGATGCAGACCCTTGCATCCGACATCCTGCTGATGGAACGCGGGCAGTCAAAGGCTGTTACAGGCAAAGAACATCTGGAACGTAACGACTTTATCATCGAGAAACAGAAAGCCGAACTGCAACGCATGGATGCTGCCAAACGGCACAAGGAAGAACTGATAAATCTTGCCGAGCAGGAATTGAAACAGGTAAAATCAGAAATACGCACTGACAAGCTAAAGAAGACAGCCACCACAGCAGCGACAGCCATAACAAGCGGTGTTGCTTCTCTTTTCGGAAGCGGAAAACTGAAAGAACTGGAACATGCCAACGAGAAACTGCAAGACGAGGTTTCAAAACGGGACACCAATATTGAAAAATTGCAGAGCCAGATACAGCAGATGCAGAAACAGCATGATACGCAAATCCACAATCTCAGAGAAATGCACAGGCAGGAACTTGACATGAAAGAAAAAGAACTGTCACGGCTCGCCAGAATCATAGACAAGGCTTTCAGGTGGTTTCCGATGTTCAGGGAAATGCTACGCATGGAAAAGTTCTGTGCCATGCTGGGATTCTCTAAAGAAATGACTGAAAGTCTTATAGTCAAAAAAGAAGCCCTGAAATGCAGCGGTAAAATCTATTCCGAGCAGCACAGGCGGAACTTTGACATAAAGGATGATATTTTAAGAGTTGAAAACGACCCTGACGATGAAAGCAGGCTGAATCTGACAATAAACAGGAAACCGATTGCCGATTGGTTCAGGGAACAATGGCACAGGCTTAGATATGGAACAAGACTGCCACAACAGGAAGAGAGGAAAAGCAAAGGCCTAAAGTGGTAAGTATAGATGCCTTGCATTAATATAATTAAAACTATTAGAAGTGTTTCTTGCCCTAAAGCAGATACACTTCTAAAGCAATTAAATAATACTAATGTCAGAATTGTTATAAAATAAAATGTGTTAAAATCAAAATAATTGTGCAGCCTTTTTTGATATCTCCTATCATATATAATTATATGTGAATAAAAATATGACTAAAGAAGAACTTGTAAATCTATGTAAAGAAGGAAATGAGCAAGCTTTAAGTCTGCTCTATAAAACTTATGCAAATAAAATGAAACGTATTTGCAGTCAATACATTTCAGACAAGCAAACTGTAAGCGACCTTCTACATGATGGATTTATCATAATTTTCACATCTATTCACACATTACGATCTCCCGAAAAATTGGAAAGTTGGATGGGGAAAATAATGAAAAACATGTCATTAAAATATTTGGAACAAAATCATTCAACCACGATCATATCCATAGATAAAATAAAAGAGTCAGAAGAGCCACAAATATTATCCTATTCAAACGATTTTCCATCTTATGCGGAAATACTTAAGATGATAGAAACTCTGCCAGAAGGTTATTGTAAAGTTTTCAAACTTGCAGTATTAGAAGGATTATCCCACAAAGAAATCGGCTTGTTATTAAATATAGCCCCTCATTCTTCTTCATCACAACTATCAAGAGCCAAAGAACTATTACGCAAATTGCTGTCACAATATCATATAGAAATACTCCTATTCGTATTATCATCCATCATTCTTTTGCAGCTCCTATTCTATAAATCAAAAGAAACTGTCAATTCTCTTTCAAAAACGACCACCAAATCCACAGAAGGAGAAGACTCAAAAGACATCCTATTTAAAGATACGGTGAACAATATTCCTACTCATATACCTATTCGCCAATATGTAGAAAATGAGTCCTCAAAAACAGAAATATCTGAAAAAGAAGTAATTATAAAATGGAACATTACCGAAAGGAAAGACAGCATAAATCTATACAATCACCCAATAGCTATAAAACAGAAAAAAGTGAAAGATACAGGACTTTATCATACTGTTATCCCTCAACATGCAATGAATGATGAAAAGAATTGGGCACTGGCTTTATCCATTTCAGGAGTAAACAAGCAGACAAATATCCAAAAGACAATAATTCCAGGGGATATTTCATCCGGAAAACCACAAGAAGTAACAACAAAATCCTATTATCATATTCCTATTACCTTATCATTTTCATTGCATAAAAAAATCAACGAATACTGGGGTATTGAAACAGGTTTCCAATATACATATTTGCGTTCTGAGTTTACGACCATCACAGACTCTCATTTGAAAGAAACACAAAAAATTAGCTATATAGGAATTCCATTGAAAGGTACATTTAATGTATGGAACCGAAAGAAATTCTCCATCTACATATCTGCTGGAGCAACTTTGGATATTCCTGTAAAGGCAACTTCAGAAGAAGTCATATCTGATAAAAGCGGAAATTTTATCTCTGATAAG
>ENA-UEQP01000732-UEQP01000732.1-human-gut-metagenome-genome-assembly--contig:-NODE-732-length-34556-cov-4.881406_pt1 | contig 34556 bp, 28 predicted proteins | sample MGYA00242951_ERZ507951 | MGnify/ENA primary metagenome ERZ507951 (study PRJEB26167, sample SAMN06115539) | human gut metagenome | host: Homo sapiens | place: China:Shanxi | collected 2015-11-18...
ACCGCAAAACCGCGCCTCGTCAGTACGCAAAATTTACTCGCAAATCGCTCTTGTCCAATTATGCGGTATTGCCTTAATATAAAACGGCACCAAGGTGGTGAAGTCGTGCAAACAACTCTTGATTCTTATCGAACTGCCATTCACGGTTCAGAAGTTTATTATCAGTATCTAACAGAACATCAACGTGGCATAGTGGAAAATCAAGCAGATGATGAGATTTTGGAGGTCCGCTATCGGGGAAACGAGGACTATCAGGTGGAGGATGAGGTGATCCTAACTTTATGAGCGAACTGTACATTTTGGATGTAGGGCGCGCGGATTGCACGGTATTGCTGCTGGATACGCCCCAGGGACGGCGGACAGTAGTTGTTGACGGCGGCGGAAAATACCATAAGAACCGCAAGCCCCTATTGGAATTCCTCGTACAGAGGAATATCACCGTTATTGATCTGTTGATCCTGACTCATTTGCATCAGGATCACTTCAGCGGCTTTGTACATCTGGTAGACCGTGTGCAGGTGCGGCGGGCGGTGGCACCATGCGGGGACCTGCGATTTGCCGATCGGGTGTATCCGGTGTATGGAGATCGGGAGTTTTACAGGGAATACCATGACTTCTTCCAGTATTTAGAGCGCAGTAAAACGGAACTGATCCGTTCTGCAGATTGCGCTGGCAGGACCTTCACCTTCGGTGACTATGTCCTGGAATGTCTCTATCCCCTCCAGAACAGCACGCAGCGTTCTGTGGCTTATGCACAGAAATTGTGCGATCCGAACTTGACGGAGGAGGCTATGGCTTGGAATCTGACGGCATACAAGCAAACCTGCAATGAGGACAGCAGCATTTGGCTGTTGAGGAAGGGCAGTACCGATTTGGCGCTGTTGTCCGGTGACAGTACAGATGAAACCATGCGGGCGGCTCTGTGCGGACGGCAGGCTCGGCCGCGGCTGCAAAAGCTATCCCATCATGGAATCTGCACTCGATATTTTTCAGAATATGTTCAAAAAATTCTCAAACCTGAAATTTTAGTGGTCAGTGTCGACAAAACCCATTATACTGAAGATATGGCGGCACAAATCGACACCCTGTGCGCCGCAGGCGATTCCCAATGCTATTATACATTTCAGGGAGATGTGAACATTTCCCTGTGAAGCTGCGGAAAGGGAATATTATGAAAAAACTGACCATCAAGGATATTGCCAAAATGGCGGAGGTATCCCACACTACTCTCTCCCGGGCACGGAATGGGGCGCGATGTCTTTATTTCTAAGGCAATACCGCATAATGGAACAAGAGTGATTTGCGAGTAAATTGTGCGGTGCTGCCCTAGTTCATTTTATGACTACGAGATTGAGGCTAAAAACATTTTGACGCTGATGGAGAACCGAATACAGCGCCGCTCCGACTCCAAAGGCCATGCGTTCGAATCGCACCGGGCGTACCACTGATAACCGTCTGTTCCGTTGGCATGGGCGGTTTTTCTTTACTTTTTTCGCTGATGCGTGTACAGTATAAGGATACAGACAGATCACAAATCCGTTCCCGCAGGAGCGGTCACAGGAAAGGCGAAGATCAATGATAAACCGGAAAAGAAAGCTGCTGTCCGTCCTTGCGGCGGTCAGCCTCATGCTTGCAGGCTTCTCGGGCTGCGGCAGACACACAGAGCCGCCGCTCGAAGCCGCGGCGTACTCCAATCTGACGGACGCGGACTCACGCAAGCTGCTCACCGAAGCGCTTGCAGATGCCAATGTGGATGAGACCCGAACGAAGCTGCTGCTAGACCGCGTCGATCAGTTCAACGCCAGCGTCAAGAACGAATGGCTGACGGAGGGATTTGAGAGCGGCGCGCCGACCGATACCAAATATGACCCTTATGAGATGCAGGAGCTATGGACGGAGAAGAACGGGAGCTTTCCCGGCTACAACTGCCGCATCACGGCCTTCAGCCTGTTCGGTGCGTTCGTCACTGCCGGGGCAGACCAGCCGGAAACGCAGGGCGAGGACTCCCTCTTTATGGATCTTGAAACGCTGGCCGCAGATCCCGCCGTTCTCTGCGGAGACAGCACATCCAAATTCTGTGCGCTGTTTGCGCCGGTGACTGCTGCGGACAGCACGGAGACGGCGGAACAGGTCAAGGCCCTTAAGGCAGGCTGGGCGGAGCGCGGCGTTGCCTTTGAGGAAGGGACTGCCCGGCTGATCTCCGTGGTGCTCCATGACCGGTTCTCGGGCACGGACAATACCCTGTTCATTGGACATGTGGGCGTCCTGCTGCCGGCCGGGGACGGCAGTCTCTATTTTGTCGAAAAGGTGGCGTTTCAGGAGCCGTACCGGCTGGTCAAGCTCCGAAACCGGATCGAGCTGAACGATTATCTGATGGAAAAATACGATACCTCCTGGGATCAGGACACGGCGCGCCCGTTTATCATGGAAAACGACAGCCTCATGGAGGGATACCGTACCGTTCCGACGGCGGCGGATTGAGAATATTGCCGCGAAGCGCCGCAGGCGAATTGTGAAAACAGCGGCATGGTGCAGCCGCTCATTCCAAACGCATAAAAAGAAAGCTCTCCGCAGTTCAGGTCGATGCGGAGAGCTTTTTTTACAGATTCAGATTTTTGAAGCGGGAATACATGGACTGTGCGCCGTACAGAGCGGCGGCCGGATTGTGCTGGAGCACGCGGGCGGGAGAGCCGGATGTCGAGCGTGCCGGTGATGCGGCCGGGGCGCGGGGTCATGACGACGACCTTGTCCGAGAGATAAACGGCCTCATCCACGTCGTGCGTTACCATGATGGCGGTCATGCCGGTCTCCTTCCAGATGCGCAGGATCTCGTCCTGCATATTCATGCGGGTGAAGGCATCGAGTGCACCGAGCGGCTCGTCGAGCAGCAGTACCTTGGGCCTGCCGACAAGGGCGCGTGCGAGAGAGGCGCGCTGGCACATGCCGCCCGAAAGCTGATGCGGATAGGACTGCTCGAAGCCCTTGAGGCCGACCATTTCGATGAACTCATCGACGCGGTCCTTTTCCTGCTTGTAGATGCCGCGGGCGCGCAGGCCGAAGGCGATATTGTCGTAGATCGACAGCCACGGGAACAGCGTGTGCTCCTGGAACATGAAGCCGCGGTCGGAGCCGGGAGCGGTGACGGGCACGCCGTCGAGCGTCAGCTCGCCCTCGTCCATTGGGATGAGGCCGGAGATCAGACGCAGGAGCGTAGATTTGCCGCAGCCGGACGGGCCGATGAGCGACACGAACGAGCCGGAGGGGATTTCGAGCGACACATTGTCGAGTGCGGTGATGCGTTCTCCGGTTGGGTTGATAAAGTGCTTGGAGACGCCCGAAATGGAGATGCTTCCTACCATCACGATGCGGTAAAGGCTGCCGGCGCCGAGCGTCGAGGAGACCTCAAAGTACGAGTTGGGGATGGAGGCGATGCCGCTGCTCGTGAGAACGGTGGTCGGGAACCATACGGCGAGCGCGATCAGGAATGCGCTGGCGGAGACGGCGGAGGGAAAGGCGATCAGCACGATCGGGATCCATGCCGTCGAGGGGATCGGGCCGAGCACGCGGACGAGACAAAAATATAAAAATCAGCCGCGTTTTTTTGGAGATAAGAGAGAAACACCGCGGTGCCGCCGCTCAAGATCAGCCGCGCGAATGCTGCGGACAGACTGACCCTGAAAAAATAAAGCAGACTGACCCTTTCATACAAGCCAGAGAAAGAGTATCATCTATATAAAGAGAACAAACCCGTTGGGAATAAAGAAATTTCCACGGGTCTGGCAAAAGAAAAGCAGGTGTATGACATGAAAAACGCAAGCCTTCGAAAGATTATCTTTGCGGCGCTCATGGCGGCACTGACTACGGTCGCGACCATGATCATCCGCATTCCGACCCCGACACAGGGCTATATCCACCTCGGCGACGGCATGGTGCTGCTGTGCGGCGCGCTGCTCGGTCCGGGTCTCGGCGCGCTCGCGGCAGGCATCGGCTCGATGCTGAGCGACCTGTTCGCAGGCTACATGAGCTATGTTCCGGGTACGTTCGTCATCAAGGCGCTGACCGCGATGGTCGGCGGCTGGCTGTATCTCCGTCTGAGCGCAGGCGCAGACAGGCGCGCCGTTCCGGTCCGCGTTGTCCTGAGCGGCATCCCGGCAGAGGCCGTCATGGTCATCGGCTATTTCCTGTATGAGATGGGCATGGAGGTCGCAATGGGCAGCAATGCAGCCGCAGCCGCGACCGCTGTCGCCGTCGGCATCCCGATGAACATCGTACAGGGCGTTGCGGGCGTTATCGTCTGCGCGGTTCTGCTTCCGGTGCTGAGCCTGCACAAGGGCATCGTCACCGCGAAGAACGGCTGATTTCTATCGAACCATTACCCCTTTTCATATTTCTTTCAACCCGTGCAAAGGAAAACCACCGCAGAACGTTAAAAATGCGTTCTGTGGTGGTTTTCGCTTTTATTGTGCGGTGCTGCCTTTATTCAATGCGCAGCAGCATGCCGCTGTACGGGGGCAGGAGGAGCGGAAGCTCGGTATTCAGCTCGCCTTCCTCGGTGTCGCCGCCGAACTCGGTCATGTCGGTGTGCAGCAGCAGGGAGGGCGCGTTACCGAGCGGACCGTCATAGACCGCCGGATCGCTGCCGAAATTGCACAGCGCGAGCAGTGTCTCGCCGTGCCCTCGGCGCACCATGCCGATGAGCGAGGGTGCGTCGGCGCGGCTGTCCGCCCAGGAAAAGCTGTCCGGCGCGTAGTCGCAGTGCAGCGCCGGGTTATCCCGATAAGTTTTGCACAGGCTGTGGAAAAATAGATGGAACGGGCGCTCCGCGAGTGCGCCGTCGAGCGTACCGGCCTCGTTCCATTCATAAAGCTGTCCCAGCTCATTGCCCATGAAATTGAGCTTTTTGCCGGGATGCGCGAACATATAAAGGTACATCGTGCGCGCCTGCGCATACTTGTCCTTTTCGTCCGCGCCCCACATTTTCTGCACGATGGAGGCCTTGCCGTGTACGACCTCGTCGTGCGAGAGGGGGAGCAGGTAGCGCTCGTTCGCGAAATAGTGCATCGACCACAGCAGCTTGCCGCGGTCGCGCGGCCGCAGGTCGGGCTGCGTCTGGCAGAATTCGAGCGTGTCGTGCATCCAGCCGAGATCCCATTTGTAGTCGAAGCCGAGGCCGCCCTCGCCCACCGGACGGGTGACGCCGGGGTAGGAGGTCGAGTCCTCCGCAATCAGCAGAGCGGAGGGGTGGCGCGCCTTGAGGCCGCAGTTCATGCCCTTGAGGAAGTCGAGCGTATCGCCGTTTATGCCGCGCTGCGCGTCTCCCTGCCAGTAGATGAGGCGCGAGACCGCATCCATGCGCAGGCCGTCGAAATGGAACTCCTCGAGCCAGTAATTCGCGGCGGACTGGAGGAAGCAGCGCACCTCGCGACGGGAATGGATGAAATTATAGCTGCCCCACTCGCTTTCTCCGACCGCGCTGTGAGGATACTCATAAAGTGGCGTGCCGTCGTACCGCGCGAGACCGTAGGAGTCGACCGCGAAGTGAACGGGGACGAAATCCATGATCGCTCCGATTCCGGCGTGATGCAGCCGGTTGATCAGCAGCCTGAGCTGCGCCGGTGTGCCGTAGCGCGAGGTGGGGGCGAAAAAGCCGGTGTTCTGATAGCCCCACGAGCCGTCAAACGGGTGCTCGGAGAGCGGCAGGAACTCGACGTGCGTGTAGCCGCCGTCCAGCAGATAGGGGATGAGCCGGTCGGCGAGCTGCTCATAGGTAAACCAGCCGTTTGCGTCCTCCGGATTGCGCTGCCATGAGCCGAGGTGCATTTCGTAGATATTCAGCGGAGCGTCCGGGTCGGCGGAACGCGCCTGCATCCATGCGTCATCCGTGAACCGGTATTCCTCGAGGTCGGTCACGATCGAGCAGCACGCCGGGCGCATCTCCATGGCGAAGCCGTAGGGGTCGCAGTGCTCGGTCACGGAGCCGTCGGCGGCATAGATGCGGTACTTGTAGAGCTGCCCTGCCTGCGTGCCGGGCATGGAGACCTCCCAGAAGCCGCTGCGGCCGTCCTGATGCAGATCGGTCTCGGTCCAGCCGTTCATCGCGCCGGTCAGCGTGATGCGCGAGGCATTGGGTGCGAACGTGCGGAAAACCGCGCCGCCGCCGCCGAGATGTGCGCCGAACCAGCGCCACGCATCGAAGACCGCGCCGTTGAAGAATTGCTGCTTGTCCAAGGTAGCGCTCCTTTCCGTTTACTCCGCGAGACGGTAGATTTCGATGATCGCCTTTTCGTCGAGCGGCGAGTAGCTCTTGACCGGGCCGTTCACGGTGCGGACTGTGTTCGCGGCGAGCTTTTCATAGTTTTCCGGCTTGATGCCGAGCTGAGAAAGATGGGTCGGCATGCCGATCTCCTCGAAGAAGCGGCGCAGCGTGCGGATGCCCTCGCGCGCGGTGCGCTCAGGGTGTTCGAAATCCATCTCGACGCCGAGCACGCGGTTTGCAAACTGCGCGAAACGGGGATAATCATACTGCATTTCGTGCTCCGCCCACGCCGGGAACAGCACGGAAAGACCGGCGCCGTGAGCGATCTCGTCGCGGAACGCAGAAAGCTCATGCTCGAGCTTGTGTACCGGGAACAGGCGCTTTCTGCCGCAGCCGGTGTAGTCGTTGTGCGAAACGCTGCCGGCCCACATGAGGGTCGCGCGCGCCTCATAATCGCGCGGGTCTGCGATGGCGCGGCGGCCGGCGTCGCGGGTCGCGATGAGCAGACCCTCCGCGATGCGGTCGGTGAGGTCGCTCTCGTCGCCCTCCGGCGTCAGATAGCGCTCGAGCGTGTGCATCATGATGTCCACGATGCCGCAGCCGGTCTGGAATTTGGAAACGGTGAACGTGTTCTCCGGGTCGAGGAAGGAGATGACCGGGCGGTTGGTCTCGCTCGTGATGCCGCGCTTCTCCTTAGTCTCCTCGTTGGTCAGCACGCAGGAGTTGCTGGTCTCCGAGCCGGAGGCCGCGAGCGTGAGCACGGTCGCGACGGGGAGCGTTTTGTCCGGTCTGGTGCCGGTGGAGGCGAACTCCCACGGGTCGCGGCCGGTCGCCGCGCCCATGGCGATGGCCTTGGCTGAGTCGATGACCGAGCCGCCGCCGACGGCGAGCACGAAATCCAGACCCTCGCGGCGGCAGAGCGCGACGCCCTTGCGGACGAGGGAGATCTTGGGGTTGGGGGAGACGCCGCCGAGCTCGACGAAGGACAGGCCGGCGTCAAACAGGCTGTGCTCCACGCGGTCGAGCAGACCGGAGGAACGTGCGCTCGCGCCGCCGAAATGGACGAGAACACGGTGTGCGCCGTATTCCTTGATGCGCTCGCCGATGCCGTCCTCGATGTCCCGTCCAAAGACGACTTCGGTCGGCGTTTTAATAGTAAAATTCAACATATAGCGTTACCTGCCCTTCGTTATACAAAATGATACTTATATTATAGTAGTCTACTTGCAAAAAGTCAAAAGATTAGATAAAATATAGTAATGCCGCCGCAGGAGGAAACGCGGCGCTGAAAGGATGAAAAGCAATGGGTTACAGCTATTCCGCTCCGCAGTGGCTGTTGGTATTCTTCCTGTACTGTGTACTGGGATGGTGCTTCGAAACGACGGTCGTGTCGGTCAAACAGCGCCATTTTGTCAACCGCGGCTTTCTGCGCGGACCGATGCTGCCGATCTACGGCTTCGGCGCGGTGCTCCTGCTGCACGTTTCGCTGCCGCTGTACGACAGGCCGGCCGCACTTTTTTTCGCGAGCATGGCCGCCGCGACGGTATTCGAGTATATTGTCGGCGTTGTGATGGAAAAACTGTTTAAGGTGAAATACTGGGACTATTCCGAGCACCGGTTTCAGTTCCGAGGCTATATCTGCCTGCAATCCTCGCTGTGCTGGGGTTTTCTCGGCCTCATTCTGGCGCGCTTTATTCACCGGCCGGTCGAATGGGTGATCGCGGCGCTGCCGTTCCGGGCGCTGCTCGCGGTGGATGTGCTCTGGTCGGCCGCATTCCTTGCCGATGTGATCGTTTCCGTCCGTGCGGCTCTCGATCTTGCCAGAGTGCTCGAGGAGCTCGACCGTCTGCGCGAGCAGGGCGCTGAGCTTCGTCAGGAGCTGAGCGAGACCGCGCTGACGCGCCTGACCAATCTCTCGTACCGCGTGGAGGAGGCCGCCGGCGAGCTTGCCGAGCGCACTCGCGACGCGCGGGAGGAGGCCGCATCCCGCCGCGCTGCCGCCGCCCGGCACGCCGCCGATGTCCGCGAGGACATTCAGAACCGTCTGGATGAGCTTCAGCGCCGCTTCGACGAGCGCGCTTCGCGTCTCAGCCGCACGCGCAGGAGCCTGCTGCGCGGCAACCCGACCGCCCGTTCGGCACAGTACGACGCAGTCCTCCAGAAGCTGAAAAAGCATCTCGAGCGCTGAAACCACGGAAACCGGACGTTAAAACTACACAAAATGCACGAAGTGATGCAAAAAGCGCCCGCGCATGAGTGCTGTTTCGTCAGTTTTTCACTTGCTAAAATACCCGTTTCGGGTGTATATTAGATATACGAAATGAACCTACCGTTTTACTGGTAATTCGTTCAAGTCTGAGCATCCTTTTTGGGAAAGAAAGGTAGATATAAAATGGAAAAGAGATTTGTATATGCGGACAACGCGGCGACGACCCCGCTGTCCGAAATCGCGTTTAACGCGATGAAGCCGTGGCTGACCGAGCATTACGGCAATCCGTCCTCGCTGTACCGCATGGGCCGCGAGGCGAAGGAGGCCATCAATGAGGCGCGCCGCGTCGTTGCCAAGTGCCTGAACGTTGCGATGCCGGTCAACGAGCGCAACGACTACGCGCCGGGCGAGATCCTGTTCACCGGCGGCGGCTCGCAGGCGGACAACCTCGCGATCCGCGGCTTCATGCACGGCCCGTCCTCCAAGGGCCGCAAGCATATCATCACCTCCAAGATCGAGCATCATGCAGTGCTCTACACCTGCGAAGCGCTCGAAAAGGAGGGCTACCGCGTCACTTATCTGAACGTTGACAAGGAAGGCCATGTTGATCTGGATCAGCTGAAGAACGAGCTGTCCGAGGACACCGCACTGGTCTCCATCATGGCAGCGAACAACGAGATCGGCACCATTCAGCCGCTCAAGCAGATCTCCGAACTGGCGCATTCGGTCGGTGCAAAGTTCCACACCGATGCGGTGCAGGCAGTCGGCCATATGCACATCGACGTACAGGAAATGGGCATCGACATGCTGTCGCTCGCAGGTCATAAATTCCGCGGCCCGCGCGGCACCGGCGTGCTGTATGTGAAGAACGGCATTCAGCTCGAGCCGCTGGTATACGGCGGCGGTCAGGAGCGCGGCCTTGTCTCCGGCACCGAGAACACCGCAGGCTTCATCGGCCTCGCGGCAGCGATGCAGGATGCGTGCGAGCATCTGGACGAGAAGATGGGCTACGTCAAGAAGCTGACCGACAAGCTGGTCAAGGGCATCATGGAGAACATTCCGTACTCCCACTACACCGGCGACCCGGTAAACCGCCTGCCCGGCACGGCTTCGTTCGTGTTTGAGGCAATCGAGGGCGAGGGCCTGATCCTGCGTCTGGATAATGCGGGCGTCTGCGGCTCGACCGGTTCGGCCTGCTCGACCGGCTCGCTCGACCCGTCCCATGTCCTCATGGCAATCGGCCTGCCGCACGAAATCGCGCACGGCTCTCTGCGTCTGACCCTCGGCGAGCAGAACACCGAGGAGGACGTTGATTATATCATCGAGACGGTCACCGATGTTGTTAAGACCCTGCGCTCGATGAGCCCGGTTTGGGAGAACGGCAAGCCGAATCTGTCGGCTGCTGCTGATCTTACCAGCCATCATTAAGCACGATAGATGATGATTTGCAGGGCACTCTGCCCTACGCAAATTGGTTTGCATTTCTATATATTTCAGCGTAATTGGACAAAAAGGAGATAAATTTTATGCAGTACAGTGAAAAGGTACTCGACCACTTCACCCACCCGCGCAATGTCGGCGAGATCGAGGACGCAAACGGTGTCGGCGAGGTCGGCAACGCAAAGTGCGGCGATATTATGAAGATCTACCTCAAGGTGTCGGACGACGGCATCATTGAGGACGTAAAGTTCAAGACCTTCGGCTGCGGCGCGGCGATCGCGACCAGCTCGATGGCGACCGAGATGGTAAAGGGCAAGAGCCTGGAGGAAGCACTCAAGCTGACCAACAAGGCCGTTGCCGAGGCGCTGGACGGTCTGCCGCCGGTAAAGATGCACTGCTCCGTGCTGGCTGAGGAAGCGCTGCGTTCCGCGATCGCGGACTACTACAAGCGCATGGGCAAGGACCCGGCCGAGATCCTTGGCTGTGACGCAGACTGCGCATCCTGCCACAAGGCCGACTAAAAAATATTTCGTATCACATCAGGGCAGATTGCAAAATCTGCCCTTTTGGTGTCTTTACAAAACGGATGTACCAGAAAACCTTCATTCTGCGCGCAGAATGGCGTATACTGTAACCGGAAGCACCGGACGGAGGTGAACACATGACAGAGATTACAAAAAGTATAACTTATCTGAACGAATACAAATCGTTGAAAAAAGCGGTCGATGAGGGGAAAACACCGGTTCTGACGGTCGGTCTGTCCGCTATCCACAAGGCGAATCTGGCGGCGGCGCTCGGCGCGGATACGGCACGTCCGGTGCTCGTGCTGACCGATGACGACAACGCGGCAAACCGTTTTGCCGCCGATCTGCGCGGCTTTTCCGAGCGGGAGGTCGTGGTCCTGCCGCCGCGCGAGCTGGTCATGGCAGATGTGGCCGGTGTGTCGCGCGGCTACGAGCAGGCGCGTCTGGCTGCGCTGGACACGCTTTCGGGCGCGTGCTTTGCGGTCGCGTCCGTGCAGGCGGCGGCGCAGCGCACCATGCCGCCCGCGCTGCTCGCTGCCTCCATCGTGACGCTGAAGGCAGGGGAGGAGGCGCCGCTCGACGAACTGACGCACAGACTGACGGACGCGGGCTACGAGCGCTGCTCACAGGTCGAGGGCATGGGTCAGTTTTCCGTGCGCGGCGGCATTCTGGATATTTTTCCGCCGCAGGCCGAGCATCCGTACCGCGTGGAGTTTTGGGACGATGAGATCGACTCGATCTCCACATTCGACGTCGGCAGCCAGCGCCGTCTGGAGCAGTGTGAAACGCTGCGCTGTCTGCCGTGCATGGAGGCGCTGCCGTCGCTCGCGAAGGGCGGCGCGGCAGGGTTGGCGAAGGCGGTTGCGGCGCTTGCATCGAGCCGCCGCAAAAAGCAGCACGCCGACCTTCAGAAAAATCTGGAATGCGATGCGGAGCGCCTGCGCGAGAGCGGAACGCTCCCGGCGGCGGACAAGTATCTGCCGCTCATCTATCCGCAGATGGCGACGGTGTTCGACTATCTGCCGGAGAACACGCTCATCCTCATCGAGGATACGCCGCGCCTGCGCGACGCCGCGCGGGATTTTCATGCCCGTATCGCGGACGATGTAACGGCGCTCATGGAGCGCGGCGAGATGCCGGGCGGCATGGACGGCTACGCGCTGGATTTCGCCGGGATTTGCAGCATAAAGCGGCAGATCGTCCGCATGGACAGCTTTTTGAACAGCATTCCCGAGCTTGCGCCGCAGCATCTCGAAAATTTTGTCGCTAACCAGATGAATGCCTACGGCGGCAATCTGGACATGGCGTCCGCGGACATCCGCAGCTATACCGAGCAGGGACGAGCGGTCGCGGTCGTCTGCGGCAGTACGCTGCGCTGCAAAAATATGTTCGACGCGCTGACCGACAGCGGCCTCAAGGTGCAGCTGAGCGACCTTCTCCCGAAGGGCGGCTGCGTCAACATCATGGAGGGCACGATCTCCGCCGGCTTTGAATATCCGGATCTCGGTCTGGTGGTCATGACCGAGGGACAGGTGCTCGCACGCCGCAAAAAGGTCAAAGTCAAGCGCTCGAACCGCGACCGCGTCAAGTCGTTCACCGACCTGTCGCCCGGCGACCTCGTCGTGCACGAGCACCACGGCATCGGCCGCTTTATCGGCATGGAGCGCATGACGGTGGACGGTTCCGAGCGTGATTTCATCAAGATCGCCTTCGCCGGAACGGATTTTCTCTATGTCCCGGCGACATCGCTCGACCTCATCTCCAAATATATCGGCTCGGGCGACACCGAGCGTGTGCGGCTGAACAGGCTCGGCGGCACGGACTGGACAAAGGCCAAGGCGCGCGCCAAGGCGGCGGCAAAGGAGCTGGCCGACGGCCTCATCAAGCTGTACGCTGCGCGCGCCAAGGTCAAGGGCTTCGCCTTCCCCGCGGACGACGCATGGCAGCGCGAGTTCGAGGAGGCGTTCCCGTATGAGGAGACCGACGATCAGCTGCGCTGCATCGCGGAGATCAAGGACGATATGCAGTCCGACCGGCCGATGGACCGCCTGCTGTGCGGCGACGTCGGCTTCGGCAAGACCGAGGTCGCGCTGCGCGCCGTGATGAAGTGCATTTTGGCGGGCAAGCAGGCGGCGATCCTCGTGCCGACGACCGTGCTCGCGCGGCAGCATTACCTGACGGCGATGCAGCGCTTCCAGGGCCATCCGATCACGATTGAGCTGCTCACGCGCTATAAAACCGGCGCAGAGCAGACAAAGCTGCTGAAAAAGCTCGAAGCCGGGTCGATCGACCTGGTCATCGGCACGCACAAGCTGTTCAACAAAAAGATCAAGTTCAAGGACCTCGGCCTGCTCGTCGTGGACGAGGAGCAGCGCTTCGGCGTCGGCCACAAGGAGACGCTCAAGGAAATCAGCAAAAACGTGGACGTTCTGACGCTGTCGGCAACGCCCATCCCGCGCACGCTCAACATGGCGCTGTCCGGTATCCGCGATATGTCCTCCATCGAGGAGCCGCCGATGAACCGCCATCCGGTGCAGACCTTCGTGCTCGAGCAGAACGACGGCGTGCTGCTCGATGCGATACGGCGCGAGCTGTCGCGCGGCGGTCAGGTCTATTATCTGCACAACCGCGTAGAGTCCATCGAGCGCTGTGCAGGTATGTGGCAGCAGCGGCTCCCGGATGCACGGATCGGCATTGTGCACGGCAAAATGGGGCAGAAGGAGATCGCAAAGGTCATGAATGAAATGGCGGACGGCGAGATCGACATTCTGGTCTGCACGACCATCATCGAGACCGGCATCGACATCCCGAACGCCAACACGCTCATCATCGAGAACGCGGACAACATGGGTCTGGCGCAGCTGCATCAGATCCGCGGCCGCGTCGGCCGCTCCTCGCGCCACGCCTACGCCTACCTGTGCTACCGCCACGGCAAGGCGCTGAGCGAGATCGCGCAGAAGCGCCTGTCGGCCATTCGCGAATACGCGGCGTTCGGCTCGGGCTTCAAGATCGCCATGCGCGACCTCGAGATTCGCGGCGCGGGCAATGTGCTCGGTCCCGAGCAGTCCGGCCATATGATGAGCGTCGGCTACGACCTGTACCTCAAGCTGCTCGAGGAGGCCGTGCAGGAGGAAAAGGGCGAAACGCCGAAGCCGCGCGTGGACTGCGCCGCCGAGCTGCTGCTGTCGGCAAACCTGCCGTCGGATTATGTGCCGGACGCCGGTCAGCGCATCGACCTCTACCGCCGCATCGCGCTCATCCGCACCGAGGAGCAGCGCAGCGATATGCTCGACGAGCTCATCGACCGCTTCGGCGAGCCGCCAGAGGAGGCGGTGGCGCTGCTCGATATTGCGCTGCTGCGTTCGCAGGCGAGCGAAAAGGGCATCGCGGAAATCAAACAGCAGGACGGACGCCTGCTGCTCACGTTCGCGGAGACCGATTTCGTGCGCCTGTCCGCGCTGTGCGGCGACGCCGCGTTCAAGGGCCGCCTGCTGCTTAACGCAGGCTCGTCGCCCTACCTGTCGCTGCGGCTTGAGCGGAACGAAAGGGCGATGGATATGGCGCGGCTTCTGGTTGACAAATACAGCGCTTGAAAAAGGAGAAAAACACCATGAAAAACACCGATATTCACCGCCTGCTGTCGCGGTACTACGAAACGTGGGCAGGCATCAACGCGGCCTACGACCGCATCGCGGCGAGGTGCGGCGTGACCTCCAACGTGCTGTATCTGCTTGACACGCTGTACTGCGCCGAAGCGCCCATGACGCAGAGCGAAATCGGTGCGCGGCTCGGCCTGCCCAAGCAGACGGTCGCGAGCATGGTGAGCACGCTCGAACGCCGGGGGTACGCGGTGCGCGAGGTAGCGAAGGACGACCACCGCCGCCGCCACGTCCTGCTGACGGACGAGGGCCGCGCCTATGCAAAGCCGCTCAGCGAAACCGTCTGCGCCTTCGAGCAGGCCGCTTTCGAGCGGATGGAGCCGGACGAGCGGCTCGCCCTCGTGGAAACAAGCGAAAAATTGCAGAAAGCGCTGAACACAGTGTTGGATTCAGCACAGAATTGACATTACTGCATACCGGGACCGGAGCCGCAAGACTCCGGTCTTTTTTTACATGATTTTTCCTTCGAAATGAAACATAAGTGTAACATTTCTCCACCTTGTGTCATGTTTGTTACACTTGGCCCCGTTCGCTTGTCTCCGGCGGAGCAGGAGGGTATAATTTTAACTGGGGATATATGTCCCCGGTCTGATACGTGAGCAGCGCCGCGCGGCGCTGTGAATAATACTGCTCCAAGGATGGAAAACTGCTATGATGAAAAAACTTTTGTGCACCGTTTTTGCGGTGTTCGCCGTGATGACGGCGGCCGGAGCTGTAGGAAACATCTTCCCGGCGAGCCGCACGGACATCGACGGCGTGACCCGTTCGGGTTATCTCGACGAGGAAGGGCGTGCCGTGCTGCCCTTCGCCTACGCCAGCGCAGGAGAATTCGCGCCCTGCGGCCTTGCGGCGGTCGAGGACGAAAAATGGCAGACCGCAGTCATTGACCGCGAGGGAAAGCTGATCGTCGACTACACCGAGTCTCCGGTCTCGGTCGATTTCTCGGACAGCATGATCGCCTACCGCTACGCCGATCACAGCGTCTACTACACGCTCTCCGGCACGAAGCTCGGTTCCTATCCGGGCGCTGAGGGCTTTTTTGAGAACGGGCTGCTGCTGTGCAGAAATGCGCAGACCGGCCGGTATTCCTTTGTGAAGGAGGACGGCACGGCGGCCTTCGCGGCGGAATATGCCGCTGCGGGCGCGTTCTCGGACGGTCTCGCGCTCGTGCGCGGCCTGAACGGCGCCTATCTCGTCATCGACACCACCGGCGCGACAAAAGCGACGCTCGACGCAGGTGCGGACCCGGTATATTACACGGTCTACGGCGGCGATACGGTCGTCATGACCAACGGCACGAACAGTGCGCTGTACTCGATTTCGAAGGGCGAATATCTCACGGATTTTCTCTATAAGACGATCTCCGAGTTCCGTGACGGCGCGGCGATGGTGCGCCAGATCAACCGCTGGGGCCTCATCGGCACGAACGGAAAGCTGCTGACTGCGCCGGCGTATTATTACCTCAGCTACATGGGAGACGGCCTGTATGCCGCGCGGAGCGAGGACGGTTCGGCCTCTGCGGTGGACGCGAACGGCAACATCGCCTACCGCACGATGAGCTATGTCGGCGGCTTCAACGAGCTGCGCTACGGTCTTTCGTGGCACGGCATGGCGGACGGCAGCCTGATCTTCTTCAAAAAGAACGGCGGCTATTTTGCAAGCCTGAAGAACGCGGAAAATCCCACGCTCCTGAGCGAAAACGTCGTGCGCGTGACGCAGGATGAGACTACGAAATACATCAATCTTTCGACCGGCAGGACGCTGCTGGCGCAGGCGGCCTCGTTCGACCTCGGCAGCGGCATCACGGCCAAAACCGTGCACTACGAGAAGTTCATGGGCTATCAGTCGGACGGCACCGAGCACGGCTGGGACGTTTGTTTTCCGGAGATCAGCGGCCTTGCGGACGCAAAGGTGCAGAAGAGCATCAACGATGACATCCGCTCGTTCTTCCTCAAGGGCCCTTCGGTCACGGCGGAATACGAGGCGCTCGAGGGTACCTACGGCGCGTCCGTCGAGGGCAGCGTGCTCGTCGTGTGGGCGAACTGCGTCAGCGGACGCGGCGCAGGCTCGTCGGTCTGGAACAACAGCCTTGCCTTTGATCTCAATACCGGCAGGCAGTACCGCCTGACCGATCTGCTGACGGGCGACTATATCGATACCGTGAAAAAGCTGCTCCCGGCGGAGCATGAGCTGTATCTGTACAGTTTTCCGCGCATCAGCGCCAAGGGCGTTACCTATTACTATAATGAGTACGAGAGCGCAACGCGCCGCGCCTACACGGAGAGCTATCTGCTGACCTACGAAGCGCTCGGCGCTGCGGTCGACCATAAGAGCGCGTGCTGGGCGGCGCTCCGGACACCGTACTCCCGTCCGCTCGCGGCGGCGAAAACGACATTTTCCGATGTTCCGGCGAACTACTGGGCATCCGGCTATATCGAGCAGGCGGCGGCTGACGGCCTGATGAACGGCGCTTCGGGCGCGTTCCGCCCGGAGGACACGGTCACGGAGGCCGAGGTGTGCATGACGCTCGCGCGGCGCGAGGGTCTGAGCACCGCCTCGAACAGCACGGTCTGGTACGCGGGCGCGATGTCCTCCGCAGAGAACGCCGGTCTGCTGGACGGTCTTGACCCGACGCGCGACCCTGAGACGGCGATGACCCGCGCGGACACGATGCAGGTGTTTGCGAACGTGCTCGTGCGCGGCGGCGCGGCGTTCCCCGGAGAACAGCAAACGGCAGCAGCGCTGAAAAACGTCAAAGACGCCGCGGCCATCCCGGCCTCCCGGCGCGCGGCGGTCGCGCTGTGCATGGAGCGCGGTCTGATCTCCGGCTATGACGACGGCACGATCCGTCCGCAGCAGACCATCACCCGCGCGGCCTTCGCCAAGCTGATGGTGACGGCGGAATTTTAAGCTGACTCTTTCCCGGTTCCCGAAAAAAACGGAGCCGGGAAATTTTTTTTGAACCGAAATCCTCCTCGCGGCTCTTATATACAGATGCATCGAGGGCAGGGGGCGCGCCTGCCAGGAAAGGACAGGATAGAATGACAGATTGTGAACTCGTCCGGCGGATGCAGCAGGGCGATATGCAGGCGTTCGACGCGCTTTACGAGCGCTATCGGGACGACGCATACCGGCTCGCCTGCCTCATCACCGGCAGCCGGACGGACGGCGAGGATCTCGCGCAGGAGGCGTTTGTCGCCTGTGCGCAGTCGATCGGTTCGCTGCGCGACGGGTCGAAATTCCGGCCGTGGCTGCTCCGCACGCTCAGCCGTGCGGCGTGGAAATACTGCCGCAAGGCGAAGCGTGAAACGCCCGTCAGCGAGTTTTTCGAGGGGGAAACCGGAGAAAGCGCGCTTTCCGCCGTGCTCCGGACCGACGAGCAGCGCCGGCTATATGCCGCCCTCGACACGCTCGACGAAAAACGTCGCGTGACGGTCGTGCTCTACTACTTTGACGACCGCTCCGTAAAAGAGATCGCACAGGCGACCGGCGTGACCGAAGGCACGGTCAAGAGCCGCCTGTTTTCCGCCCGCCGTCATCTGCGGCAGGCGCTGACCGACCGGGAAAGCAGACCAAAGGAGGTCGCATCACATGAATAAGACGGAATTTGACGAAAAGATGAAGAATATGCTGCATGAGTGCGCAGATGACCTGCACGCGCCGGACACGATGAAAACGCGCGTTGACTTTGCGCTGAGGAGCGCACAGGTAAAGCCGCGCCATCGCTGGGGCAAGCGTATCGCCGTTCTCGCGGCGGTCGCCGCTATCGCCGTCACGGGCGCGTTCGCCGCAGGCGGTTTCGGCAGCATTACGAGCCATTCGTGGGCAAATCAGCGCATGAGCCTTGCGCAGACGCAGCAGCACATGGAGCAGGCGGGAGTAGAATTTACTCTCCCCGAGAGCATCGGCGGCTTTACGTTCTCCTACGGCTATGATGCGGATACGCTCGCGGAAAGCGCCGCCGGCGAGCGCGAACAGGTTAAGGAGGTCAACGCCGAGTACGAAAAGGACGGCGTAACGCTCGACTTCAGCGCCCACACCGCGTACACGGTCTTTGACGGCGAGGACGACCCGTATGCGCCCGACGCCGAGCGTGACGTGAACGGCGTGACGCTCGCGTTCCGCGATACGGCGTATCTGTTCGTGCCGCCCGACTATCAGCCGACGGACGAGGAGAAGCAGCAGGAGCGCGCAGGCGAGCTCGCCATCAGCTACGGCTCGGACCGGGTGGAGAATACGCAGTTCCAGTCGGTCAGCTGGACGCAGGACGGCGTGGAATACTCGCTGAGCGGCTTCGATACCGGCCTTGACAGCGAAGAAATGCTGTCGATGGCGGCGGAGCTGGTAAAATAAAACGAAAAGCGTTCCCGTGAGAGAAGATCTCAAGCGGGAACGCTTTTTTTTGCGGGAAATACAGCCGTCACAAGTGTTCATTTCCTCCCTGCGCGCTTCGGCACGGCTCGCGGCGGCGGCGTGATACAATAGGCATCCGCCGCAGACAAAGCACGCTGCGGCAATCCAAGGTAAACGGAGGAACCGGACACGAATACATTGACAGAGAAACGGCACAGAACGGGTGAAAACAGCGGGAAAAACGCGGAAAAGACGGCCGTCCGGGTCGCGCGGCGCTGTGTCCGCCTGCGGCAGGGCGGCGAAGCGGCGCTCTGCGTCCTCGATACCGGCGACGCGCCCGAGCGGGAGCGCGACAGCCTGACGAGCATGGGAGCAGGCGTGGTGCTGAGCAGCACGGCGGTGCGGCTCGGGGAGCACGGCACGGTGCACGAGCTGGCGGAGGGCGAGCTGTTCCGCTGGGCCTATATACGCGGCTTTGACGAGCTGCGCTTTACGCACCCGATCGCGCTCAGCGCCGGGCAGTGCATGGTGCATCTGCGGCTGACCAACGCCCGGGTGGGCATGGAGCAGCTCGTGTTCTATACCGCGCTTGGCGGCGGCCTGGCGCGCGTGGACAGGCTGTGGCGCACCTTTGCCGGAAAGGAGGAAGCGTCGCCGGCGTTCGACACGGCCGCGGCCGCGCTGATGGCAGCGGGGTGAGAGAAAGTTATGCGCAAGCACGCATAAAATACAATTTGCGGTGCAAATTGATAAAAACCGGGGACATGCGCCTCGGTTTTTATACTTCCGTGTTTTGCGAAGTCAAAACACATCTTGTCGGAAAAACGTCAGTTTTTCGACAGATAAAGCAAAAACCCTTCCGATTTCTCGGAAGGGTCAATGGAGCTTGCGGCCGGACTCGAACCGGCGACCTGCGCATTACGAATGCGCTGCTCTACCAACTGAGCCACGCAAGCATGCCATATAGTGAGAAGTGGCCTTCTCGTTCACAGCTTTTTCAGTATAGCATGGTTTTGAAAATTCGTCAAGATTTTTTTGAAAATTTCTCTTGACTTTTCGCCACGGTTGGTTATAATGGTATAGTATCCTTGCTCACATCAAAGGGTGTGGGCCAAAAGTCCAAAAGGAGGTGCTAAGAATATGGCAAAGATTTCTGGCAAGTACGAGACGATCTTCATTGTCAACCCGTCTCTGGAAGAGGCAGCAGCTACCGCTGTTGTGGACAAGTTCAAGTCTCTCGTCGAGGCAAACGGCACGAACGTAGAGGTCGAGGATTGGGGCAAGCGTCGCCTGGCGTACCCGATCGAGGATCAGACGGAGGGTGTTTACACTCTGGTCCGTTTTGAGTCCAAGCCCGAGTTCCCGGCTGAGCTGGACCGTATCTACAAGATCACGGACGGCGTTATGCGTTCTATCATCGTCAGCCTGGACGACTAAGGCGGTGAACTGAAAATGCTCAATAAGGCTATTCTGATGGGTCGTTTGACCCGTGATCCCGAACTTCGTCATACCCAGTCCAACATGGCTGTGTGCTCGTTCTCTCTCGCGATCGATCGCGGTCGCAAGGATCAGAACGGCGAACGCCAGACCGACTTCATCGACTGCGTCGCATGGGGCCGTCAGGCAGAGTTCGTTGCACAGTGGTTCACCAAGGGTTCCATGGCGATCGTAGTCGGCCGTATCCAGTCCCGCCGCTGGCAGGATCAGAACGGCAACAACCGCACCGCGATTGAAGTCAACTGCGATGAGGTTTCCTTCGGTGAGACCAAGAAGTCCCGCGACGCCTACAACGCAGGCGGTCAGGGCGGTTTTACCGGCGGCTATGATAATGGTTCGCAGATGCGGCCCGAGCCTGCCGCGTCGCAGGTTGCTCCGGCGTTCGATCTCCCGGCGGGAGATTCGGATTTTCAGGAGCTCGCTGACGATGACGGCGATGTCCCATTCTAATCTGAAGGAGGTTACGTGACAATGGAAGAAACCAAGAAGGAATTTACTCCCCGTCCGGAGCGTGCAGAGCGTCCGCAGCGCGGCCGTCGCCGTCGCAAGGTTTGCGCTTTCTGCGTAGATAAGGTTGCACACGTTGACTTTAAGGATGCCGGCAAGCTGAAGAAGTACATGTCCGAGCGCGGCAAGATCCTGCCCCGCCGCATGACCGGTACCTGCGCTGCTCATCAGCGTCAGCTGACTGAGGCAATCAAGCGTGCACGTCACATCGCTCTTCTGCCGTACACCGCAGAGTAAGCGATCATTCGTTTTTAATTGTTTATTTAAGGATACGCAGAGTCCTGCTTTCTTCGGAGAGCAGGGCTTTTTTGCGCCCCGAAGCAAAGTGTTACACCTGCGTTACAGTTGCACCCATACTATACACAAAAAGCACAACCTGTGGTATAATCATATAGCCGAAGAAAATACATCTTCGCTAATTTCCCTCGAAAGGAGCTACACACGATGACCTTCAAAAAGGTTCTTTCATTTTTTCTGACCGGCGCGACCGCGCTGTCCATGACGACGGCGGCGCTCGCGGCGGACGACACCCCGATCATGCTCCCGGCCGATGTGGCGTCGCAGGACTGGTACGCCCCGGCGGTGCGCTATGTGATGGAATATGACCTGATGGACGTCGGACACCCGGAGAACGGCGCACCCGTTTTCGAGCCGTCGCGCACGGTTTCCCGTCAGGAGGTCGCGGACGCGATTTACCGCGCCGCACGCTGCCTGAGCACAAAATTCGCCGCTGAGCCGAGCCAGAGCGGCATTTCCGGCATGGCGGATTACGCTGAAATCGGTCAGGATTACTACAACGCGATGGCGTTCTGCTACGAAAACGGCATCATGACCGGCTCGGACAAAAAGCTGAACCCCGGCGCCGCTATCACCCGGCAGGAGTTCGCAGCCGTCCTTCAGCGCACGATGAAGCTGTTCGCGGAGAACGGCCTTGCCGAAATTGTCCCCGGCGACGGCATGGCGGTCTATGAGTTTACCGACAGCAGCCGCATCCAGAACTGGGCCATCTCGCCGGTTTCGTTCTGCATCAAGAACCACCTTATGCAGGGAGACAACAGGAACGCATTCAACCCGACGGGCAATGTAAACCGGGCGCAGGTCGCGAAGGCGCTGAGCAATATTGCCGCCGCCGCAAAGAAATAACAGAAGATACAGAGGAAAGACGATCGTTTTACGACAGTTTCATCCGAGGCCATGTGCCTCGGATTTTTTTTCGCGCAAGACTAAAAAGTTTGCACGTGTCATGACACGTGTGCTATAATAGCTGTAAAACGGCTATCGGCAGCACCGCATCATAAGAGCGGCGGTGCTTGACAGGGAAGGAGCATAAACGAATGAAAGCATATTTCGACAGCATCGAAAAGGAGGTTCCGGAAGCGTTGCGGGAGGTTTTCCTCGACCGGCACGACACGGCAGTCATCACCATTGACATGCACGACGGCCATCTGTCCACCGACCCGGACTGCCCGTGTCCGTCTCCGCGCGGACGCGAGATCATCGAGCCGCTGAATCATTTTATGGACGAGGCGCGCGCACTCGGCCTGCCGGTCATCCATGTGCGCTCGACGCTTCGCAGGGACGGCGCGGATGAAAAACTGTTCCCGTCGGCGTGGCGCATGGTGTTTCCGGTTACGGTCGGCGAAATCCCCAACATCGCAGAGCACGCCCTCGAGGGCACGCGCTGGAACAGAATGTCCATCGACGTACACGACGAGGATTACATGGTGACGACGAAAAAGCGCCTGAGCGCGTTCTATCCCACCGATCTCGAGCTGCTGCTGCGCAATCTGGGCATCCGCCGCGTGGTGCTGACCGGCTGCATGACCGACTGCTGCGTCATCAATACCGCGTTCGACGCCGCGAACCGCGATTTCCGCGTGGTCGTGCCGCGCGATCTGACCCGCGGCTCCGAGCATCTGGAGGAGCCGGCGCTGCGCATGATCTCGCTGCATCTGGGACTGGTCGTGGATTCGGAGGCGCTGCTCGGTGAATGGCGCTCGCAGAAGGAATGAAAAGGTGAAATAAGTTATGAAAATCGGAAGAACGGAAAAATGCTGGCTGGCGGCGGTGTTCTTTTTCTGGGTATTTTATAATTTCCCGGGATTTCCGGCCTACGGCAATGAAACGGCCTGCATCGTGCACGGCTTGATCAGCTTTATCGGCACGGTGCTCTCCGTGTACATCGGCTGCAAGCTGACCGAAAAGGAATATCCTCTGATCGAGGACGAGGAACAGGAAGAGACGGCGCAGGAGGATACGCATCCCGCAGCTGAAACCGAACGGAACAGATAAAGGATAACAGAGAAATGACAACACAGGGTTTACTTTCGGGCAGAACAGTATGGATCGTTTTTGCGGCATACTTTCTGTTTTTGATCGCTATCGCACGCTACACGACATGGAAGGAAAAGCGCGACGCAGGCAGGGTCGATTTACAGGGCGGCCGCTTCAAGTGGCCGGTCATGGTCATGACCTATATCGCCTCGTGCATGAGCGTCTGGGTGTTCTTTGCAGGCCCGGGCGCGTATTACCGCTACGGACTGGGATACTTTTTCTCGGAGATGTGCATCTACTCCATGTTCCCGATCATCTGCTACTTCACGATGACCAAGGTATGGCTGGTCAACCAGCAGAAGCACTTCACCACACCGGCGGATTTCTTCTACTGCCGCTACAGGTCCAAGGCGCTGACCGTCATCATCGACCTCGTCTACATCGTCTGTGCCGTGCCGTTCATCTCGGCGGTTCTGGTGGCGGGCGGCCGCGCGGCTGAGGTCGCGACCGGCGGCGCGGTGTCCTCGCAGACGTTTACGCTCATCTGCGGCATCATCATGACCGTGTTCGTCATGCTCGGCGGCGTAAAGTCCACCGCGCTGGCGGATGCCGTACAGGGCTGGTTCTTCATCCTTGCGCTGTGGGCCATCATCTTTGTAACGCTCAAGGTCGTGTTCAACGGCTCCATCATCGAGGCGTTCCAGACCGTCCGCGTGCAGACGCCGGACTGGTTCTCCTATCCGGGTCCGATCGGCGTGTGCACCTATCCGTCCCGTGTCAGCTATCCGCTCGCGTGCGCGTTCGGCTACACGCTGCTGCTGCCGCAGGTCTTTGTGCGCTCGGGCTATTACAGCGCGGGCTTGAAGGACCAGCGCCAGATGGCATTTCTCGCGCCCTTCCTCCAGATCATCGTCTGGGGCGGCACGATGCTCATCGGTCTGGTCGCGCTCGCGGCCATGCCGGACCTGACCAGCTCGGAGACCGAACTGGTCATCCCGTATATGTGCAACATCATCGCGGGTTCGCACGGCGTACTGGCGCAGATTCTGATGATCGTGTTCCTCATCGGCGTGCTGGCGGTCGGCCTGTCCACTGCGAACGCGCTGCTGATGGTCATGTCGTCCATCATCTACAAGGATCTGCTGGTCGGCATCGGTCACTGCAAATTCAAGGCGTCCGAGACCTCGGTCGTCCGCGTAGTCATTCTGCTGTTCGGCGCAGTGACGGTCGGCGTTTCGCTCATGCACTGGGAATATGTCTATAATCTGATGATCTTCGCGGATTCTCTGGTCGAGTCGCTGTTCCCGGCGCTGGTATTCGGCATCTACTGCAAGTGGGCGACCCGCAAGGCGGCCATCGTTTCCATCTCGGCCGGTGCGATCGTCATCTGCCTGACGTTCTTCGTCTGGGACCTCGGCTATGTGTGGTACGGCACCATCGGTCTCGCGACCGCGCTCGTGCTGATGTATGTGGTTTCCAAGCTGACCAAGGACGACCCCAAGGACAGCGAGGACTTCTATGAGGCGCTCGACTCCGGCCACAGACGCTTTATGCGCATCAAGGCAAAGATCAGATAACGGCAGGGAGGGCGAAAGCCAATGATTCGATTTACGCTCAACGGCGCACCGGTCGAGGTGCAGGACGGCGAAAGCCGCACGCTGCTCGAGTTCCTCCGAAACGTCAGGTGCATGAAGGGCACGAAGGAGGCCTGCGGCACGGGTCACTGCGGCGCGTGCAGCGTCCTTGTGGACGGCAGGCTGACGCGCTCGTGTGTGACGCTGCTGCGCCGGGTGGACGGAAAAACGGTAGAGACCATCGAAAATGCGCCGAATGATGCCATGCTGCCGGTCATTCAGCGCTCGTTCCTCGATGTCGGCGCGGTGCAGTGCGGCTTCTGCACGCCGGGCATGGTCATCGCGACCAAGGCGCTGCTGCTGCACAATGCAGCACCGGACGAGCCTGCCATCTATGACGGGCTGAAGAACAACTACTGCCGCTGCACCGGCTATGTCAAGATCATCGAGGCGGTCAAGCTGGCGGCGGCACGCCTGCGCGGCGAAACGCCGGACATCGACAGCTTCCGCACACACGAAAGCACGGTTATTGTGGTTGGTGAAAACCAGATCGTGCCGCCCATCACCGGCTCCGCAGTCGGCAAGTCGGTCTGGGATGTGGACGGTATGGACAAGACCGGCGGCAGGCTGAAATTCTGCGACGACTACACCGCCGGGGATATCGGTGCGGACACCCTGCTGCACGGTGCGTTCGTCTGGGCGCCGGTGCCGCACGCGAAGATCAACGCGGTGGATTACGCCGCCGCCGGGCGGGCGGAGGGCGTTGTCCGCATCGTGACGGCCGCAGATGTGCCCGGCATGAACAAAATGGGCACGTGGACGCCTGAGCAGCCGGTGTTCTGCACGGACGAGGTGAACTTCCTCGGCGACCATCTGGCGCTTGTCGTAGCGGATACTGTGGAGCACGCGAGAGCGGCCGCGAAGCTGGTCAGGATCGACTATGAGGAACTGCCCGGCATCTACACCATGGCGGACGGGTATCGAAAAAACAGCTTTATCGTGCACACCGGCCGCAAGAGCGGCGATGTGGAGCAGGCAAAGCAGCGGCCGGACATCGTAAAGATAAACGTTTCCAAGGAGATCGAACCGCAGGAGCACGCCTGCATGGAGCCGGTCTCCGCCATCGGCATGGTGCAGGACGGAAAAACGACCGTCTATGCCTGCACGCAGGCGCCGTTCGAAATCCGCAGCATGCTGGCGAAAATTCTGGACAAGCCCGAGGAGGATATTCGCGTCATCGTGACGCCGCTTGGCGGCGGCTTCGGCAAGAAATGCGATGCGTTCCTCGAGGCGCCGGCGGCCGTGGCCGCGCTCGCGTGCGGAAAGCCGGTCAAGATCACGCTGACGCGCAGAGAGGATCTGCTCCTCACCACCAAGCGGCACGGCTATCACACGGATTACGAGATTGGGTTTACGCCGGACGGCAAATTTCAGTATCTGGACTGCCGGATGTTCTCGGACGGCGGCCCGTATGAGTGCGAGAGCTACGGCACGCTGATGACCGGCGCGCTGATGAGCGGCGGCCCGTATATCATCCCCAATGTCAGCGTGGAGGGCTCGGCGATCCGCAACAATAATCTGCAGGGCGGCGCGTTCCGCGGCTACGGCATCAATCAGGCGGCGATCTCGATCGAGACCGCGATGGACATGATGGCGGAAAAGCTGGGCATCGACCCGTTCGAGCTGCGCCGCCGCAACGCTGTCTACCCGGGCGCGACGTCGGTCGGCGGCGAAGTGCTCAAATACAGCATGGGCATGATGGACACCATCAGCCAGTGCGAAAAAAGTCTGAAAAAGGCGCTCAGGGAGTACGAAGGACAGTATCCCAAGGGCAGTAAGGTGCTCGGCTGGGGAATGGCCTCGGGCTTTAAGAACGTCGGCGTCGGCAAGGGCATCTTCACCGATGACGGCGCGTGCAAGCTGATTTTGCAGGGTGACGGCCGCCTGCACATGATCGTATCCGGCACGGATATGGGACAGGGCTTCCGCACCGCCATGACGCAGATCGCGGCGGAAACGCTGGATATGGACATTCGCGATATTTATATCACGAACGGCGATACCGAGCTGACCATCCCGACCGGCGAATCGGTTTCCGAGCGCCAGACACTGTGCGGCGGCCGCGCGGTGTACGAGGCGTGCGCCAAGCTCAGGCAGGATTTGGACAGCCGTCCGTGGCAGCCGGGCGAGGAGCGCCGCGCAGAGTATTACTATGCGTGCGACCCGTGCTTTGCCATCGGTGACTTCGAGGGCGCGAAAAAGCGCGGCGCGAAGTACCGCAACTTCCCGGCATATGCGTATGCGACGCAGGCCGCTATTGTCGAGGTGGACAGGGAGACCGGCGAGGTGCGCCTGCTCAAGGTTATCGCGGCGCATGACGTCGGCCGCGCTATCAATCCGCATATCATCGAGGGTCAGATGCACGGCTCCTGCTCGATGGGGCAGGGATATGCACTAACCGAGGGATACCCGACGGAAAACGGCTATCCGGTCAAGACGCTGTACCGTCAGCTGGGTCTGCCGCGCGCCGAGGATACGCCGGACTACGAGATCATTCTGATCGAGGACCCGGAACCGCAGGGCCCGTTCGGCGCAAAAGGCATTTCCGAGGTAGCGACCGTGCCGGTGACGCCGGCGATCCTGAACGCCGTGTCGCGTGCCATCGGCGTGCGCATCAATAAGGTTCCGGCGTCCCCGGAGGTGGTTCTCGAGGCGATCCGCACCGGAAAATGCGACGTGCCGACCATGGAACAGCAGATCAAAGAGCTGGAAAAACGATAAAAACTGAGCGCTCCCTGTCGGGAGCGCTCTCAGCTTATCGGAAAACAAAGTTTCGCGACCGCTTATTTATGAAAAACATATTCCTTCCGGAACGTTCGCGGCGACATGCCGACCGCCTTGGAAAACTGCGCGTTGAAATGGCTCGGATTGTCGTATCCGACCTGCGCGGCGATGCGCGTCACCGGCAGCTCGGTCGTGATGAGCAGCGTCTGCGCCTCGCCGATGCGCCGCCGCAGGACATACTGAAGCGGCGAATAGCCGGTCACATCCTTGCAGACGTGCGCGAGGTAGTACGGACTGACATGCAGCGCATCCGCCATGCACTGAAGCGAGAAATCCTCGGCAAAATGCCGGTCGATGTAGTCCTTGATGCGGTGCGCGAATACGTTTTCTCCGCGGCTGCCGTCCTGCGCGGCGGCGGCGAGGAACTGCTGCACGAGCGTCAGCAGCGCCATCAGCAGATGATGCGCGCCGTCGTCGTTGCCTGCGGTCAGCTCGCTGTACAGCACATCATACAGCCGCTCGAGCCGGACGGTCTGCGCCTCGGTCAGCGGGCAGACAGGCGAGGCATCGTCCGGGATGAGTGCGTTTTCGCGCAGTCCGGGCACGCTCAGACCGCCGAGCGCCAGACTGAACGAGGCAACCGGCCGGTCGGGACCGGACGGCTCATCGTGCACCACGCGGCTGTTGTAGATGAACAGGTCACCCCGGCGCGCGTCATACGGCATGCCGCCGACGAAATAACGGCTCTCGCCGCCGCGCACGAGCACGATCTCCACCAGATCGTCATGTGCGTGCATGACGCGGGGATGCGCGGACGCCTCTGCATCCGTCCGGCTGACGGAAAACAGGCGCGGCGGCCGGGTCAGCCCGAACGGCGGCTCATATTCCTTTTTGACAAAGCACTGTATCAATTTTTTTCGCCCTTTCCGCCTGAATATAGTATCATCGTAGCATAATCAGCCGTATATCGCAAGAGAAACGCGCCTCGGAATCCGACGGCGCTTCCAGACCTTCCCTGAATGAATGCACAAAAGAAATGGCGAAAGACTGTGCAGAACAACGAGATGTTGCGGGAGTTTTTTATAATTCGTGCAAAATCCCCTTGCATTGACAGGCAGATATCGTATAATTTAGATAGAGGCTTTGGCAGATGGCGAAAGCGCGTCTGCCGGGGCAAATATCTGGAGAGGTGATAGACATGGATTTCATGGCTGAATACAAGCACTGGCTGGAGAGCGGCGCACTGAGCGCAGAGGAGCACGCAGAGCTGCAGTCGGTTGCAGACGATAAAGAAGAGATCGAGAGCCGTTTTTATGCGCCGCTGTCGTTCGGCACGGCAGGCCTGCGCGGTGTTCTGGGCGTCGGCCTCAACCGAATGAACCGCTTTACCGTCGGTCAGGCGGCGCAGGGCCTTGCGAAGCTGATCGTATCGAACGGTCAGGCGGCGATGGACCGCGGCGTTGCGATCGCATACGACTCCCGTCATTTCTCGCCCGAGTTCGCAAAGCAGTCCGCGTGCATCCTCGCCGCGAACGGCATCAAGGCGCTGATCTTCGACGAGCTGCGCCCGACCCCGGAGCTGTCCTTTGCAGTCCGTCACTACGGCTGCATCGCGGGCATCAACATCACCGCATCCCATAACCCGAAGGAATACAACGGCTACAAGGTCTACTGGGAGGACGGCGCACAGCTGCCCCCGGCCGAGGCGGACGTAGTCGCAAAGGAAATGGCGGCGACCGACATCTTCACCGGCGTTATGACCACGGACTTCGACGAAGCGGTCAAGAGCGGCATGATCCGTATGCTCGGCAAGGACACCGACGAGGCGTACCTCGGCGAGGTCATCAAGGTTGCCGTCAACCCGGACTGCGTAAAGCAGGTTGCAGACGACTTCAAGCTCGTTTACACCCCGTTCCACGGCGCAGGCTATCGTCTGGTTCCGGAAATTCTCCGCCGCCTCGGCTACAAGCACATTATCTGTGAGCCCGAGCAGATGAAGATCGACGGCGATTTCCCGACCGTCAAGAACCCGAACCCGGAGTACAAGGAAGGCTTCTATCTGGCCATTGATCTGGCAAAGAAGAACGACGTTGACCTCATTATCGGCACAGACCCGGATGCGGACCGCACCGGCATCGTCCTCAAGGACAAGTCCGGCGAGTACGTCACCCTGTCGGGCAATCAGGTCGGCGTGCTGCTCACCGATTACATCATCACCGCGAAGAAGCTGACGAACACCATGCCGGCGCATCCGGCGGTGCTCAAGAGTATCGTCACCACCGAGATGGCGCGCGCGGCGGCGGAGAAGAACGGCGTTGCGTGCTTCGACACCTTCACCGGCTTCAAGTTCCTCGCGGAGAAGATCAAGCAGTTCGAGAAGGACGGTTCTCACGAGTACATCTTCGCGTTCGAGGAGTCCTACGGCTACCTGTGCGGCGACTACGCGCGCGACAAGGACGCAGTCACCGCCTCCATGCTGATCGCGGAGATGGCGGCTTATTACCGCACGCAGGGCAAGACGCTGTACGACGCAATGGAAGAGATGTACGAAAAGTACGGCTACTACTGCGAGCAGACCATTTCCATCGTCATGCCGGGCGTTTCCGGTCTCCAGCGCATGAAGGAGCTCATGCAGGAGCTGCGCGACAAGCCGCTGACCGCTGTCGGCCCGGACAAGGTCGACTTTACCCGCGACTACATGCCGGGCACCCGTACCTGCATGGCAGACGGCAGGGTCGAGCAGATGGAGCTCAAGGGTCAGAACGTCATGTACTACGAGCTCGAGGGCGGCACGACCTTTATCATCCGTCCGTCCGGCACCGAGCCCAAGGTCAAGGTATATATCATGGCCAAGGGCGCGAACAAGGCCGAGGCTGAGGCGAAGGTAGACGTTCTGGCGGCTGCCGCAAAGGAAATCGTCAAGTAACCCGCGAAAACAACCAGATACACAAAGAGCGGCCCGGTGCAGGGAAAAATCCTTTTGCACCGGGCCGCGGAATTTGCTGTGCAAATTCTTGCCCGCTTCCGCGTGCGGGACGCGGAGATAGCGGTCGATTACGCTGTAATTATCTCATCCTCGCGGAGGATGACGCGGATGCCCCAGGGCGGAACGCTGTCCGGCCAGCACTCGCCCTCGAGCATGACGAAGGCAGCGTCGTACTTCGGGCGCTTTTTCGGGTACAGGCCGAGACCGTCCGTAAAGTAGAGAAGACCGCGCAGCGAGTGGAACGCGCCCTCAGCGACAAGCTGGTCGACGTGCTCGAAAACCGGGCGGAAATCGGTCGCAGACTGGCCGATAAGCTCGAAATGCGCCATGTAGTCGGCAAATTCCTTCGCGTCGTGAATAACCTTGTCCGAGCGCAGCTTGTCGTCGCATTGCAGGATGCGCAGGTTGATGCGGCGGAAAAAGCTCGTGTTCTGCCGGAGCAGCTCGCAGGTCCTTTCGAGAAAGGCACGGACGAGCTCGCCCGAGGTGGACATGGAGGTGTCGATGGCGATGACGAAATCCTCGATTTTGCGCGTCTCGCGCGTTTCCAGCGGCTCGATGAGCGGCATATTGCCGTAGCGGCGCAGGCCGTAGGCGTAGTAGCCGTAGTCGAACGAATCCGCGTCTACGGCGGTTTCCTCGCGCAGGGCGGAAAAACGGCGCAGAAACGCGCGGTAGTCGGTCGTCCGCCGCGCGGAGACGGCGAGCTGCTCGCGCACGGCCTCGCCGCCGGTCGCTTCGCTGGCGAAAACCGTATCCATGGCGGTCTGGGTGCGCTGTGCCTGCTGCTGCCAGCGACGGTCCTGATCGTCGTCATCCTCGGGCCAGAGCGTATGCTCGTCGACCGCGAACACGCGCGTGAGCGTCGCACAGTCGTAGGAATTCATGCGCTCGCGGCGGAAATGGCGGTAGACCGCCTCGGCTGTCAGCACAGGCATATGCTCGTGCAGCGAGCGGTAAAGGCTGCGCCGCCGCACCGAGGTCTTGTCCGGCGTGAGGCAGCGGTAATCCAGACTGTCGAGCAGGCTTTCGACTGCAATATCGCACGCGAGCGACCAGAGATCGCGGTCGCGGCCGCGCATTTTCGCCGGATGGCGCAGCAGACAGTGAAAGACCGTGTGCAGATAGGCGCGGTTGACGTTCGTGCGGCTGCGCTCGAAGCGCTGCGCAAGCCACGCGCCGCTGAAATACAGCGCCTTTGCATCGGTCGCGAGCGAGCTCGTCTCGAAGCCGTCCTGCACCGGCAGCGCCGCGAGTGCGCCGTCGAGAAACGGCAGGTTCATATAAAGCTCGCTGCGGGCGGAAAACAGGATTTCGCGCCCGATATTGGCCCATCGTTCGGACTGCATGGCCGAGCCTCCTTACAGATCGAATGTTTTTGCGCGTCCGCGCGGCTTTGACGGGCCGGCGGCGGCGAGCAGCACGGAGAGCGCAGCGGTCTGCCCGGCCTCGCGCGCGGCGGTGCAGGCGGCGTCTATGCCGGCATCCGACAGCACGGAAAGCGATAGCAGCACATGGAGCGAAACGCTGTCGCCCTGTTTTGCGAGCGCACAGGCGAGCGGGCCGCCGTGCTCGCGCAGAACGGCGAGATAGTCCGCGCGTGCGCTGTCCGACAGAGCAAAGGGCGCGGCGAGCCGGCGCACCGCGACCCGTGCCGCGACCGAAAAATCGTGCCGCTCGGCAAGCTCGGAAAGCGCCCGGTCGTACTGCCGGAGGTTCAGCGCCGCGCCGTCAAAGCACTGGCGGTAGCTGTACCCGGCGCCGTGGATACGGCGCTGAAAGATGTGCGCCGGGCTGAGGTCCTCGAGCTCCTCGGTGTAGGCCGGGAACAGCAGCGGCGTGCACGCATCGCCGTGCAGAAAGCGCACATCCAGCTCACTCGCGGTCTCGCCGAGTATCTTCGGCAGGCAGGTCGCGCCGCCGGGCGGCGCGAGCAGGCGGATGCGGTGCAGACTGAGGCAGTTCATCAGCGAGCCGCCGTCAAACGCGGAAACGCTGTCCGTCATGGTCAGCTCCTCGAGCGAGCGGCAGTTGTAGAACGCATAACTGCCGACGGTTCTGGCGTGCTTCGGCAGTGTCACCGCGCGGATGCTGTCCGCTTCGTGCACGGGGAGCGGGCCGCCGCAGGTCACGCGCACGGAAAATGTGTCCCGGCCGGAGAGGTCGGGGGCGCGGCCGCTCAGGACATATCTGCCGAGCGCGGTGACGGGCGCGCCGTCGATCTCGTCGGGCAGCAGCACGACCGGGTCGCGCGTCTCGCACCGCAGGATGCACACCCCCTCCGCCTGCGTCTCGCAGGTGAGGATCAGTTCGTTTTCGCCGTCGATGCAGCGCATGGCTACCGCTCCTTTGCCTTTTTCTCGTGTAAATTATAGCACGTGCGCCGGACAACGGCAAGGCGGCACTTGTGCGGCCGGGGGAGGCGTGGTATAGTAGGGAATAGACAGAAACAAAGCCGAGGTGCTTTTCATGAATATCAAACGAGCAAAACAGGAGATCAAGAACGCGCTGCGCGCCTATCTGGCGAAGGACGAGTTCGGCGCGTGGCGCATTCCGCCCATCCGGCAGCGGCCGGTGCTGCTCATCGGCCCTCCGGGCATCGGCAAGACCCAGATCATGCAGCAGATCGCGGAGGAGACCGGCGTGGGACTGGTTTCCTATACGCTGACCCACCACACGCGCCAGTCCGCGCTCGGCCTGCCGTTTATCGAAAAGGTGCGGCTCGGCGGCGAGGAGCGCACGGTGACAAGCTACACGATGAGCGAGATCATCGCATCGGTCTACCGCGAGATCGAGCGCACGGGCATTTCCGAGGGCATCCTGTTCCTCGACGAGATCAACTGCATCTCGGAGACGCTGACGCCGATGATGCTCCAGTTTTTGCAGTGCAAGACGTTCGGCAATCAGCAGCTCCCGGCAGGATGGATGGTCGTGGCGGCCGGAAATCCGCCCGAGTACAATAAATCCGTGCGCGAATTTGACGTTGTGACGCTCGACCGCGTGAAAAAGATCGACATTGAGGAGGATTTCGGCGTCTGGAAGGAATACGCCGGAAAACGCGGCATTCACGGCGCGATCCTGTCCTATCTGGAGATCCGCCGCGACAATTTCTACCGCGTCGAGGCGACGGCGGACGGTTTGCAGTTTGTCACTGCACGCGGCTGGGAGGATCTGTCCGAGCTGATGCAGACCTATGAAACGCTCGGTCTCCCGGTCGACCGGCAGGTCGTCGAGCAGTATCTCCAACTGCCGCAGATCGCGTCGGATTTCGCGAACTATTTGCAGCTTTACGAAAAGTATCGTCAGGTCTACCGCGTCGACGAGATCGTTTCGGGCACATGGGAGAAGGTGCGCGCCTCCGAGCTGCGCGACGCGCCGTTTGACGAAAAGCTCGGCGTGCTCGGCCTGCTGCTCTCGCGTCTTGCGGACACGGCGCGCGCGGCTTACCGGCAGGATGCGCTGACCGACGCGCTGCACGGCGACCTGCTGTGCGTCCGCGAAGGGGAAAAGACGCTCGGCACGCTGCTCGACGAGAAACGAGAGGAGCTGATGCGCCGCCGCAGCGGCTCGCCCGACCGGGACACGCTGTTCGTCGCAGCGCGCGAGGCGGAGCTGCTGGATACCTGGCAGCAGACGCTCGCGCTCGAAAAAACGCCGCGCAGTCAGGCGTTCGACCGGCTCAAGGCGCTGTTCGGCGGCGAGGTCGAGGCGCGCGCACAGGCGGCCGACCGCGCAGACGAGGGGCTGACGAACGCCTTCGCCTTTCTCGATGCGGCCATCCCGGATTCGCAGGAGCTCGTGCTGTTCGCCACCGAGCTGACCGCGAACTGGTTCACGTCGTGGTTCATCCAGAATTTCGGCTGTGACGCCTACTTTGCGCACAACAAAAAGCTGCTGTTCGACGACACGCGCGCGCAGCTTTTACAGGATATTGATGCGGCAAAGCAGGAAAAGGACAACTGAAAAATTCGAAAAACCCTGCTGAAGCGCGAAAAACGCGGCTCCTCGGCAGGGTTTTGTTGCTGGTCAAAAGATTGACCACCCGAAACGCTTGACAAAACGCAGAAAAATTCCTATTCTAAGGCTTGCTTCATGGGGATGAAGTCTTGAGATAATGAGGACGCTCCGGTATCTGCCGACGGGGCGTCCTCACACAAAAACAGGAGGTAACGTTATGTTCGATCATCAGATCAGCCGTTTTGAAAAGCGCATAGCCGACCTGCCCGATCAGCCGACGCTCGCGCCCGACGCGCTCAAGGCGTGGTTCGACAGCGCGCCCGAGCAGCTGCGGCAGGCGCTCAACCGGGTCTGCGCGGACGGAAAAACGGGACGGAACGCGTTGTGTCCGCAAATTCAGGAGCTTCGCAGATCCGTGAGCGCGGAAGGCTCTTCCCGATGCGGCGGTATGCAAAACGCAAACCGCCGAAATATCCGACCGATCACTTTTCTTTCTTTTTTTCTTTGGCGATATGAACGTAATACAGAGCAAGAAG
>ENA-UEQP01000740-UEQP01000740.1-human-gut-metagenome-genome-assembly--contig:-NODE-740-length-34326-cov-4.579959_pt1 | contig 34326 bp, 30 predicted proteins | sample MGYA00242951_ERZ507951 | MGnify/ENA primary metagenome ERZ507951 (study PRJEB26167, sample SAMN06115539) | human gut metagenome | host: Homo sapiens | place: China:Shanxi | collected 2015-11-18...
ACCTGACGGTAGCCGCGGTCGTAGCGGCGCATGAAGCCGACCTGTACGAGGTGCTTGCCGCCTGCCATCTCGGCCTCGACGATTTCCTTGCCGTCAGCGGCGGTGTTAGCCAGCGGCTTCTCGGAGAATACCGGCTTGCCGGCCTTGATAGCTGCCAGAACCGGACCCTTGTGGAACTGACCCGGGGTGGTAACGACGACTGCGTTTACGTCCGGATCGTTGATTGCCTCATTGAAGTCGGTGTAGATCTTGGTGCCGGCGCCGGCGATCTCAGCGCCCTTCTTTGCGCCCTCCTCGAATACGTCGCATACTGCAACGATCTTCGCGCCGCGGATGCGGTTCTGGATGCGCTCAATGTGCTCGCGGCCGATCATACCGCAGCCGATCAGTGCAATGTTCAGGTTTTCCATGATGAGTTCCTCCTTGGATAAGTAAATATGAAATAATGAATGGAATTTTGTGATTTGCTGTAGCTGTCTGTGTCAAATGCACGCCTGTCGGTTTTTCACTCGTGCAGTCTTGCGTGCACTCCACTTTTCATTTGACGAAATGATTATAACTCTGCGTTCACGAGAACGCAAGAGGAAATTTCGAAAAATTTCAAAAAATTTTTGCGGTTCGGGCAGTGTGAGCACGGAAAAGTGTCACACTGCCGCCGCATAGGGAAAAGAGAGAAAATGGTTTATGCTGCGATGCCGAGGGGAGAGAAAAAGATATAGATGGCAACCGCAAGGATAAGACCGATGATGGATACAACGTGACGGTACTTCCACGGGGTCAGATCGACCGCGCCGACGTCCTGGATCTCGTACTCCTCAGCCGGGTGATACTTGTTCAGATACCACATGATGAGTAGCTCGATCGGGAACAGAACAGCCATTGCGTACAGATAGTGGATGGGGTTCGTGCTGCCCGGGTAGCAGGGCTTGATGAGCAGGAACGCACCGTAGCATACGACGTGGAAAATGGTGATGACCTTGGGCATGTACTTCGGGATGCGCTTGAACATGAAGATGCCGAGGATGGTGCACAGTACCGGCAGGGATACAAACTGGCTCATGGAGTTGAGGAAGGTGGTGATGCCGCCTGCGTTCATGATGAACGGAGCGATGACGATCGAGATGCAGCCTGCGATGGTGCCGTAGATCTTGCCGACCTTGACGCACTTGGTGTCCGAAGCCTTCGGATTGATGGAAGAGCGGTACAGGTCGAGGGTGAACATGGTGGATGCCGAGTTCAGGACCGAGTTGAACGAGGACAGGATCGCGCCGAACATAACAGCTGCGAAGAAGCCCATGACCGGCTTCGGAACGATCTCAGAGATGAGCGCCGGATAAGCGAAGTCGATCGCGGAGGAACCGGCTGCTGCAAGCTTGTCCTGGATGGACGGCAGGTAGAAAGCGATGATGCCCGGGATGACGAGGTACAGAGGGCCGAGGCACTTGAGGAAGCCGCAGAAAATAGCGCCCTTCTGGCCTTCCTTGAGGCTCTTTGCCGCGAGAGAACGCTGGACAAAGGACTGGTTGGTGCACCACCAGTACAGGTTGTTGAAGAACATACCGGTGATGATCAGCGGCCACGGAACCTCCGGCTCCGGTGCGTTCCATGCGTTGATTGCGTTCATCTTGGCCGGATCAGCCTCGATCATGTACTTTACGCCGTCGAGAATGCCGTGACCGCCGGTTGCTGCGGACAGAGCCGCGAAGCCGAGGAACGGGATCATCAGACCGCCGATGATCAGGCCGATGCCGTTGATGGTATCCGAAACTGCAACGGCCTTCAGACCGCCGAAGATCGCGTAGCAGCCGCCGATGATGCCGATGATAACGCAGAGAATTGCGACAGCGACGAATTTGCTGGTGCCCATGATGCCGGAGATGTCAAAGATCTGCTCGAAAACAACGGCGCCCGAGTAGAGGATGACCGGCAGATTGAGGATGGAGTACATAACGACGATTACGACCGAGAACATCGTCTTGGTGCCTCTGCCGTAGCGCTCCTCCATCAGAGACGGGATGGTCATGGCGCCCATTTTGAGGTACTTCGGAAGGAAGTAGTACGCCAGAACCAGCAGCGTGAACATCGAGCCGACCTCCCATGCGATCGGGCCCATGTTGGTTTTCCAGCTCTGGCCGTTCAGGCCGACGAGCTGTTCTGCGGAAAGGTTGGTCAGAAGCAGAGAACCTGCGATGACCACACCGGGCAGGCCGCGGCCTGCGAGGAAGTAGCCTTCGGCGGTGTCGAGCTGTTCGTCACGCGTTTTCCATGCGGAAATGATGGCGACCAGGGCGGTGAACAGTACAAACGATATGCCTGTCCATGCGAGTGAGGAGAAGAATGTCATTTGGATAACCCCCATATCATTGATGTTTTGCGTTCTCGTGAACGCTGTCCCTCTAAAAACAATCCCCCTGAGCTTTTCCGGCGCGTTCTCCCTTGCACCGAGCGGCTTGTTTTTGTGGGGATTTGTTTTGATGGGTATAGATTATCACGTTTATTTTGAGTTTGCAAGAGGGAAAAGTGCATTTAATTTAAATTTAGGATTTGCCACAAAAAACAGGGGTGGTTTTTGTAGAAAAAATCGGAGTACAGCGAAAAATGCGTGCATTTGCGTGCAAAATGATAGTAAGAATACCCAAAGAAATAGGGATGACGTTGTGCAGTATGTTGAAATGGTTGAAAACGGAGGAGGATGACTGACTGCATGATCATCGAAAAAGGAGAGAAAAACGTTGAAATACATCAAAAATGCACGCATACAATTAAAATAGTATGCGTGCGCGGAAACGCAGGAGCGCATAATAACAATTTCATAAAAATGCGTGCATTTTTCAAAAAAAGCATTGCAAGCTGCGTGCAGTATGATATACTATAAACATAAAGAGAAACCAAAAGGAGGGAAACATTATGGCGGTCACCGCTCAGCAGATTGCGGATCTCGCGGGAGTATCGCGCGGCACTGTGGATCGTGCGCTGCACAATCGAGGCCGTGTCAACCCGGAAGTAAAGGAAAAAATTCAAAAAATCGCACTCGAGCTCGGATATAAGCCCAACCTGATCGGACAGGCGCTCGTGCGCTCCAAGCAGGATTTCAAGCTCGGCGTGATTCTCCAGTCCACCGAAACCCCGACGATGCAGATCGTGCGTGCAGGCGTGCTGCGTGCAGCGGAGGAGCTGGCAGGCTCAGGCGTCGAGCTCGTTCTCCGCGATTTTCAGGGTCTGGACACCGAGCTGATGCTCGAATATATAGAGGAGCTGGTCTCGGCAGGCGTGCAGGGTATCGCGCTTTCCCCGGATACCGCGCCGGAGGTGCGGCAGTGCATTGATGAACTGCACGCACAGGGCATTCCGGTCATTACTTTAAATGCCGACGCGCCGGGAAGCAAACGCCTGTGCTTTATCGGCATGGATAACTACCGCGCCGGTCAGACGGCGGCGTGTCTGCTCCGTCTGATGCTGCCCGAGGGCGGAAAGGTGCTCCCGCTCGCCGGTCATCTGAATAATACTGCGCACAACAACCGTCTGAACGGCTTTCTGGATGCCATCAAGGCGGAAAATACGCTCAATATCAGCACACTGGCGTTTCAGCCGTGCTTTGACCGCGATGACTATTCGCACGAGATCACGCAGCATGCACTGCGTGCAAATCCCGATCTTGCGGCGATCTATGTTGCCTCCAACGGTCAGAAGGGCGTGTGCCAGGCGATCGAGGAGGAGGGCCGGAAGGGCCGCGTGAAGGTGGCGGCGTTCGACCTGAACGAGCTGAACATGGAGCTTCTGCAGTCGGACAGTCTGAGCTTCGTGCTCGATCAGGAGGCGTTCGAGCAGGGCTACCGGCCGCCGTTTCTGCTGTATGAATATCTTCTGCACAAGAAAAAACCCGAAAAAGAGCTGCTCTACACGGATATCGCCATCCGTACCAAGTACAACAGCGACATGGCGCTCGTCTGCACGACTATGCAGAACGGCCTTTAAGACTGCTGAAAAAGGTGCGTGCACCGAACGCTGAGCGTTCCCGTACACGCACCTTTTCTGCTGTTTTTTCAGTCTGCGCGCAGCCAGAGCGACTGCCGCAGATCGACATGCGTTTCATCTTTGAAGGCCGCGCCTTCCGCGCGGAGCAGGTCAGCCTGCTCAGACCAGCCCGGCGCGATGCGGCCGACGTGGTTGACAACGCGGTGACAGGGGAAATGACCGTAGTATTCTGCGTGCGAAAGCACGCGCGCCACCAGACGCGCATTTTTCGGCCGCCCGATCATGCACGCAAGCTGTCCGTAGGTCGCGACCGAGCCGGCGGGGATCTCCTCGACGACAGAAAGCACCTGCCGCGCAAAGTCATCATTCAGTCTGGTTCTGCTCATATTCGGTCTCCTTTTATCGGCATGCATTTCTTTATTATAGTATAGCACGTTTCGCAGAAAGAGGAAGACAGATTGTTTTTTCGGCAGAAAATAGACTTTTGCTGTGATGCGTAGTATAATAATGATAACGGACAGGAAAGGAGAAGGAGCATGACGATTTTAACCTGTGATTGCGGATATGAGATCTATATTATGGATGAAACTGAGGCGACGGCGTGGCAGTGCGACCGCTGCGGTCAGTGGTACGACTTCTTCGGCGTCAAGGTAACGCCGCCGTCCGAGCGGAAGCAGGAGAAAAACCCGAACCTCGTCAACTGGAGCGCAGGGGAGGAGCTGTAACCTAAGGCAATGCCGCACGAGGAAAGTGGCGCTGTTTGCTCGCAAATCGCTTTTGTCCCGTTATGCGGTATTGCCTGAAAAAAGTAACAGGAATGTAACCTTCATTCCTGTTTTTTGATGCTATAATTAAGCACAGGAAAGGCCGGACGCCGCGAAAAGCGGCGTCAGACAGTCTGCCGCGGAAATCGCTTCTAAAGCAGACGACCCCCGCGTAAAATACAGAAAGCATTACCGGGGTGTAAAAGGCAGGAAGGGAAGAGTTCAAAATGGCATATGGTACGGCGAACAGCTATGCACGTCCTCGCCGCCGCCGTCGAAAACGCAAGAGCCACTACGGCGTGCTGGCACTGGTGATCGTGCTTCTGATCGCGCTCATCGTGCTCGCGGTCAAGCTGGTGACGACAGCGGTCAGCACTGTGCTCGGCAGGACCGAAACGCACGAGATCGTCTATCAGGTGGACAACAAGCTGGGCTACTGCGACGGAAAGACGTTCGACCTTGAGGCGGCGCCTTACCGCGATCAGAGCGGCAACCTGTTCGCGCCGCTCCAGTCTCTGTGCGATGCGCTTCAGATCGATCTGACCTGGGACGAAAGCACGAAGAGCGGCACGGCAGTCTGGAACAAGCAGACCGCTGAGATCAAGGCCTCGAGCACCAAGGTTCAGATGGGCGAGGAGAGTAGAAACATGGCGGCCGCGCCTTCCGTGAAGGACGGCGTCGTTTTCATCCCGGCGAAGGATTTCTGTGCGGCGTTCTCGTGGAAGACCGCCGAAACCGCCGAGGAGCAGGGCGATCTGCTCATCATCTCGCAGAAAGACGACGAGCTGACCGAGGACGCGATCAAGCAGATCACAGATGACGTAACGAAGGTTCTCGGCCCGTCCGAGAAGCAGATCACGGGAGACAGCATTCTGATGCGCACCGACTCGGACAAGGCGCTCGTTGCCGGCGAGACCAGGACCATGGCCTCTGACGGCGAAAAGCTGGGCGAGGGCGTCATGGAGCAGAACGGCACGAAATACGTTCCGCTGAAGGCGGCGATGACCGCGCTCGGCGGCACGGCGGAGTTCGACGGTAAAAAGACCTGGACGGTAAAATATAATGATACCGAAACCACGGTCACGACGAACGGAAAATTCAAGATCGACGGCAATCGCGTCAAGGGCGACGATTTCACAGTCTGGCTCGACGAGGAAAAGGACCGGTTTTACGTCTCTGCTCCGGCGCTTGCGCAGATCATCGGCAGAAACTATACCGATCTCGGCGACGGTGCGTTTGCATTCACGACGCTCTCGCTCGACGGTCTGGACAGCCAGAAAACCTATCTCGACTCGCTGCGCAGCAGTTTGAGCGACGCAGTGGACGGAGATATCCCGGAGGCGGACGTTTATATCGCGCTGACCTTCGACGACGGCCCGACCGGCAAGATCGAAAACTATCCGAACGGCCTGACGAACTATCTGCTCGACGGACTCAAGGAGCGCGGCGCGAAGGCGACCTTCCTCATGGTCGGCAACCGCGTATCCGAGGTTTCGGATGCCCTGCCGCGCATGGTCAACGAGGGTCACGAGCTCGGCAACCATACGATGACCCATCCGATGTGCCATCTGACCGGTCTGGACGAGGATGGTATCCGCAGCCAGATTAACGACGCGACCGAGGCGATCAAGGCGATCGCAGGCCAGCCGTCACAGGTGCTGCGTCCGGTCGGCGGTGGCGTCAACTCGGACGTCAAGGCGGTCGCGAAGGAGCTCGGCTACCCGATCATCAACTGGAGCGTGGACACCGAGGACTGGAAGTACCGCGATGCTGAGCACGTAAAGCAGGTCATCGTGGAGCAGGCAGGCGACGGCGACGTTGTGCTGATGCACGACCTGTACCCGACTTCGGTGCAGGGCGCACTCGCTGCGATCGACGAGCTTCAGGCACGCACGGACAAGACCTATGCGTTCGTTACGGTTTCGCAGCTGGCCGCGATCCACGGCATCACGCTCGAACCGGGCGTGGTCTACAACGGCCTGAGCAGCAAGGTTGCGCAGGAGATCAAGGACGGCACCTATTCGCCGGCTGAGTTCACGTAACAAGACAGAAAGAAACCGCTTCGATGCGAACAGATAAGCATCGAAGCGGTTTTTCTCTTTAGAAGCGGTAATTCGGGAAATATTTCTTGACGAACGCAATATCCTTCACCCGGAAGGTCCTGCCGTTGAGGTATTGCAGCGCGCCGGCGTCGCTCTCGAAGGCGAAGGTCAGCTCAAACGAATAGAGCAGCTGACCGGTCTCGCCGCAGGCGCGGTTGCGGTCGCCGCGGCCGTACTTGCCGTCGCCGAGCAGCGGACAGCCGATCGAGGCCATGTGGGCGCGGATCTGGTGGGTGCGGCCGGTGAGCAGCGTGCACTCGACGAGCGAGAGCTCCTTCGTGGAGGCGAGCGTGCGGTAGAGGGTCTTTGCGGTCTTGGCGCCCGGGACCGGCCGGTCGTGCAGCGTGACCTGCTTGCGCTTTTCATCGCGGCGCAGGAAGTTTTCGATGCGGCCGCGCGGCGGCTCGGGTCTGCCGAGCACCACGCAGACGTATTTCTTTTTCAGCTCGTGCTCCTTGATCTTGTCATTCAGGATGCGCAGCGCCTCGGCGGTCTTCGCCGCGATGACGATGCCGCCGGTGTTGCGGTCGATGCGGTTGCACAAAGCCGGGGCGAATGACGCCGCGTCGTCCGGATTCCATGCGCCCGACTGGTAGAGATAAGCTTGGATGTGGGCGATGAGCGTGTCGCTGTCGCCGTTTTCGTCCGCGTGCACGACCATGCCCGGCGCCTTGTCCGCGAGCAGGATGTTCTCGTCCTCGTAGACCACGGTCAGGCGCGGCGTTTTGATGCGGCGGAACGCCTCCTCCTCGCGTACCTGTTCAAAGTATTCGTCGTTGATGTAGAGCTGCACTTTGTCGCCCTCGGCGAGGCGGCAGGCAGCCTCGGTGCGCTTGCCGTTGAGCTTGATGCGCTTGAGGCGCAGGTACTTGTGCATCATGCCGCCCGACAGCCGCGGCACGGCTTTCTCTAAAAATTTATTCAGGCGTTGCCCGCTGTCGTTTTTTGTGATATAATATTCTCTCAAAGTAAAGTCCCTTTTCTGGTGTGTGTTACCGTTTATCGTGTGTTTATATAGTATAACGTATTTTACGCAGAAAGGGAAGTGCGGCGGCAAAACAATAAAATACGCTTTTGCTGTAAAAATCAGTTGACAAAGAACGATTGAATGTAGTATACTGTTTTAGTACCATGTGCGGTTGACATGAAGATTGAGTTAAAAAAGCTGAATGCGCTGCAGCATGCCGTTCTTCCGTTTTCCGAGGTCATCGACCTGAAGGATGAGAAGATGTACGGCAGAAATCCTTTTCAGAGTCCCGTCTATGTGGAAGGCGAGGTATCGAATGAGAGCGGCGTGTTACGCCTGAAGGGCAGCATCAAAACCGTGTACTCCACCGAGTGCGCCCGCTGTCTGAAACCGCTCGACATTCCGCTCGAAGCGGAAGCTGACATGATCCTGTCCGACGACCCTGAGGCGGAGGAAGAGGATGATCTTTTCGTGCTGACCGGCGACAGCGTGGATCCTGCGGACGTACTTGTGCCGGCATTGATCCTGCAGGTACAGATGACTTATCTGTGCAAAGAGGACTGCAAAGGCCTCTGTCCGCACTGCGGCGCAGACCGTAACGTGACCGAATGCGACTGCGAGAGCAGGCAGATCGATCCTCGTTTTGCCGCGCTGCGCGCCCTGCTCGATAACGATAAGGGCAATTGATTATTGTTTTCATTTTATTTTAACAAGATTTGAGTAGGAGGTGTATCCACCATGGCAGTACCTAAGAGAAAAATTTCTAAGGCCCGTCGCGATAAGCGTCGTAACTCCCACTGGAAGCTGGACCTGCCCGGCATGAGCAAGTGCCCGAAGTGCGGCGAGATGAAGCTGGCGCACAGAATGTGCAAGGCTTGCGGCTATTACAATGGCCGTGAGGTTGTCGCCGTTAAGGAAGCGTAAGGCTCAAACAGAACAAAAAGAATGGGGAAGGCGCACGCTTTCCTCATTTTTTTTGAAAAAATCCTGCGCATACAGCGCAGAATCAACACAGATTTGATTGCAATTTTCCTGCAAATGACTTAAGGCAACACCGCATAATTAAAACTGCGGTGCTTTGCGGAAATTTTTCACCCTGATTGCGTTGCGATTTCTTGCAATACGAAAGTATTGCTGCAAAACCGCGCCTTATCAGAGCGCAAAATTTGCTCGCAAATCGCTCTTGTCTAATTATGCGGTATTGCCTTAAACTGACCTTGAGGGAGGGAAAACCTATGGCAAAACCTATCGTTGCGATCGTCGGCCGTCCGAATGTCGGCAAATCGCAGCTCTTCAACCGTCTGGCAGGCAAGCGCCTGTCCATTGTCGAGGACACGCCGGGCGTAACGCGCGACCGCCTGTATGCAGACAGCGACTGGCGCGGCCGTGACTTCACCGTGATCGACACCGGCGGCATCGAGCCGTCCAACGACAACGAGATCTTACAGTTCATGCGCCTTCAGGCGGAGACCGCGATCTCGCATGCAGATGTCATCATCCTCATCACCGACCTGCGCACCGGCGTCACCGCAGCTGATCAGGACGTAGCGTCCATGCTGCTGCGCTCGGGCAAGCCGATCGTGCTCGCGGTCAACAAATGCGACAAGCCGGGCGATCCTCCGGCGGAGTTTTATGAGTTCTACAATCTCGGTCTGGGCGAGCCGTTCGGCATCTCCGCTCTGCACGGCTACGGCGTGGGCGAGCTGCTCGACGCGGCTTACGAGCATTTCCCGGCGGCAGACGAGGAGGAAGAGGACGACGAGCGCATCCGCGTTGCTCTGATCGGCAAGCCGAACGTCGGCAAGTCCAGCCTGCTCAACCGCGTGCTGGGCGAGGAGCGCGTCATCGTCTCGAACGTTGCCGGCACGACGCGCGACAGCGTAGACGCTGACGTAGACAATGCGCACGGCAAGTTCACCTTCATCGACACCGCCGGCATCCGCAAAAAGAGCAAGGTAGACGAGAAGATCGAGAAGTTCTCGGTCATGCGTTCGCTGCTCGCGGTCGAGCGTGCGGACGTCTGCGTCATCATGATCGACGCGACCGAGGGCGTCACCGAGCAGGACACCAAGGTCGCCGGTGAGGCGCACAATGCCGGCAAGGCGTGCATCATCGTCGTCAACAAATGGGATCTGGTCGAGAAGGACGGCTCCACCATGAAGGAGTATACGCTCCGCGTGCGCGAGGGTCTGGCCTACATGCCGTATGCGCCCGTGCTGTTCATCTCCGCGCAGACCGGTCAGCGCGTGGATAAGCTGTTCGCGCTCATCCATGAGGTCTACGAGCAGAACCATATGCGCATCCCGACCGGCCGCCTGAACGCCATTCTGGCCGAGGCGACGGCGCGCGTACAGCCGCCTACCGACAAGGGCCGCCGCCTGCGCATCTTCTACATGACGCAGGCCTCCACCTGTCCGCCGACCTTCGTCTGCTTCTGCAACGACGCACGTCTGTTCCACTTCTCGTACCAGCGCTATCTGGAAAACCAGATCCGCGAGGTATTCGGCCTGACCGGCACGCCGGTGCGCATGGTCGTGCGCGAGCGCGGCGACAAGGAATAACCGTGCGCTGCCCGAAAAAATGAATTCTGGGGGAAAAACGTCATGACACTTACGCATTTTGCGATCATTGCGGTCTGCGCGTATCTGCTCGGCTCGCTGAGCTTTGCGATCATCGTCAGCAAGCTGACACTCGGTAAGGATATCAGAAACTACGGAAGCGGAAATGCGGGTCTGACCAACGCATACCGCACCATGGGCGCGAAAAAGACGCTGCTCGTGCTTCTCGGCGACATCGCCAAGGGCGCGGCGGCGGTCTCGATCGGCATGGTGCTCGCCGGTCCGGTCGGCAAGCTGACGGCAGGCATCTTCGTCATCCTCGGCCATATGTTCCCGCTGTACTTCGGCTTCAAGGGCGGCAAGGGCGTGCTCGTCGGTGCGGTCATGCTCGCGTTTTTCGACTGGCGCGTATTCGGCATCGCCTTTGTGCTGTTCCTGCTGTCGGTCATCGTGACCAAATGGATCTCACTCGGCTCGATCCTGGGCGCGGTCAGCTTTCCCATCACTACCTGGGTATTCTATCGCGACCCGGTGCTGACCGCGATGGCGCTCGGCATGGCGGCGGTCGTCGTATTCATGCACCGCTCGAATATCGGACGCATCATCCGCGGAAAGGAAAACAAATTTTCCTTCAAGAGCAAGAAAACCATGTCTGACTGAGAGGAGACTGCAAAATGAAGGTTTTTGTACTGGGCACCGGCGGCTGGGGCATCGCGCTCGCGATGCTGCTGCATCAGAACGGCCATCAGGTGACCTCGTGGACCTATCAGCAGGCGGAATGCGACCTGCTGCACCGCGAACGCTGCAATGAAAAGCTGCTGCCGGGCGTTGTCATCCCGGACGGCATCGAGATCACGACGGATATGTCGGGCGCAGCGGATGCGGAGCTTGTTGTGCTTGCGGTGCCGTCGTTCGCGGTTGCGTCCACGGCGGAGAAGCTCGCAGGCATCGTAAAGCCGGAGACCGTACTCGTAAACGTCGGCAAGGGGCTGGACAGCAAACATGGCTACTGCCGCTTTTCCGAGACCATCACGCGCGCCGTGAACGGCAGAAATCCGGTCGTTGCGCTGACCGGTCCGACGCACGCGGAGGAGGTCGCGCGCGGCATCCCGACCGCAATCGTTGCGGCGTCTGAGAGCCGCACGGCGGCGGAGCTGACGCAGGAAGCGTTCATGAACGACACGAATTTCCGCGTTTACACCTCGTCCGACATCATCGGCTGCGAGCTCGGCGGCGCGTTCAAGAACATCATTGCGCTCGGCGCCGGCATTTCGGACGGTCTGGGTCTGGGCGACAACTCCAAGGCGGCGTTTATGACGCGCGGCCTGACCGAGATCGCCCGTCTGGGCATCAAACTCGGCGCGAAGCAGGAGACCTTCGCCGGTCTGTCGGGCGTGGGCGACCTGATCGTTACCTGCTGCTCGATGCACTCGCGCAACCGCCGCGCCGGTATCCTGATCGGCAAGGGTGCGACCGCTGAGGAGGCCATGCGCGAGGTCGGCGCAACGGTCGAGGGCTACTACGCGACCGAGGCAGGCTATCACCTTGCTAAGCAGCAGGGCGTTTCCATGCCGATCACCGAGGCGATGTACGGCGTGCTGTACGGCGGCCTGTCCGCAAAGGACGGCATCAGGCTGCTGCTCGCGCGGCCGCGCAAGGGCGAGCATGAGGAAGTGTGGGTGGAGTAAGGCTCCACCCACTCTAAGGGGGACGCTGTCCCCCTTAGATACGCCCCCGGTTCCTTGCGAAACCGGGGGCGATAACCCCCTCTCGTCCGCACGGCGGACGAGGCCGCGCCGCTGCGGCGCGGGCAGAGGTATAAAAGTCCGGCAGAGCTGGACTTTTATGGGGAATTTGATGCGGCGCTCTGCGGAGCGCCTGTCCTGCCTGTTTTGCCGAAGGCAAAATACGGCAGGAAATTGCGCCCAGAGGGCGCAGAAAAGGCACGCCTTTGGCGTGCCTTTTCTTACTTTGAGAGGGAGAAAGTTTGTGCATGGGAACTTTCGGGCGTTCGTGTTTTTGTAAAGTCAAAACACAGATTGCCGGCGGAACGAAGTTCCGCGGCAGGTTAGACTTTCATGGCCCGCGCGAGCTTGCTTTCGTTCTCGGGGACAAGGTCGAGCTGGTCGGCGAGTTCGGCGGCGAGGGCATGGAACGCCTTTTCGTCGCCTGCGACATATTCCAGCTCGATCTCGCACAGCGGCGCGCTCCGACCCTCGCGGCGCAGCTCACCCTTGTCGAGCGCAAGCTCGCAGACCGTATCCTGCTCCTGAAGCAGTACGGCGCAGCGGCGGAACGAGACCGTGCAGATCTCCTTGAGCTCCGCGTGCAGCAGTTCGCCGCACAGCGCCTCGGGCGCGCCCTTTTCGGGCAGCTGCCGCAGACCGTCTTCGAGCGTATCTGCATCGCACTGATACTCCTCGTGTGCGCGCAGACCGTCCGTGCTTTCCTCCTCGCCGCGCAGCTTCATGCAGCACACCGTGCGCTCGTTTTCGCGGCGCAGGCGCAGCGCAGCCTTCTTATTGCGCAGCATCCCGTCCGCGGTATCGAAATAACTCGACTCCATGCGGATGGTGCGGCTCTGGCTGCCGATGCGCGAGGAGGCCCACAGCAGCGCGCGGTTCAGCAGCAGCTCGTCCGCACGCCATTTGTATTCCTTCTCCATCGTTTTATTCATGCTCTTACCTGTCCGTTTCCGTAGATGATATACTTGGTCGTGGTCAGCGCATTCAGTCCCATCGGGCCGCGTGCGTGCAGCTTCTGAGTGGAAATACCGATCTCTGCGCCGAAGCCGAACTCGAAGCCGTCCGTAAAGCGCGTGGAGGCATTGACATAGACCGCCGCCGCGTCCACTTCCTCCAGGAAACGCTGGGAAGCGTCGTAGTCGCGGGTGACGATGCACTCCGAGTGGCCGGTGTTGAAGCGGTTGATGTGGTCGATGGCCTCGTCAAGCGAGTCGACGACCTTGCAGGAGATCTCGTAGCCGAGGTATTCGCGGCCGTAGTCTTCGTCGGTAGCCGGAAGGATGGCGTCGCCGAGGATTTCGGTCGTGCGCGCGCAGCCGTGGATGGTGACATGGTCGTCCGCCAGACCCTCTGCCGCCATCGGCAGGAATTTCGACGCGACATCCCGGTGCACGAGCAGGCTCTCCGCTGCATTGCACACGCTCGGGCGCTGGCACTTGGCGTTGACAAGGATGTTCTTTGCCATTTCGAGGTCTGCGGAAGCGTCGACATAGATATGGCAGTTGCCGGTTCCGGTCTCGATGACGGGCACGGTCGCGTTCATAACGACCGAGCGGATGAGGCCTGCGCCGCCGCGCGGAATGAGAACGTCGAGATAGCCGTTGAGCTTCATCATCTGAGTCGCGGTCTCGCGCGAGGTATCCTCGACAAGATTGATGGCGTTTTCGGGCAGACCGCAGGAAGCAAGCGCCTCGCGCATGATCTTCGTCAGGCACATCGAGGAGCGGAAGGCCTCCTTGCCGCCGCGCAGGATGCAGGCCGAGCCGGCCTTGAAGCACAGCGCCGCCGCGTCGACGGTGACGTTCGGGCGCGCCTCATAAATGATGCCGATCACGCCCATCGGGACGCGCTTCTGACCGATATTGAGGCCGTTCGGGCGTCTGCGCATCCAGAGCACCTCGCCGACCGGGTCCGGCAGGGCGGCTACCTGACGGCAGCCCTCCGCGATGCCCGCAATGCGCTTTTTATCGAGCATCAGGCGGTCGATGAGGCCGTCGTTCAGTCCGGCGGCTCTGCCATTTTCGATGTCGACGGCGTTTGCCGCGATGATTTCGTCTGCACGCGCCTCTAGCGCGTCCGCGATGGCGAGAAGCGCACGGTTTTTATCGTTCGTACCGAGCTTTGCGACCGTGTATTTCGCACGTCGCGCGTCCTCGGCGATTTCAAGAAGCTGTCGCATTGATTTTCACCTCTGAGTTATTCGTTGTTTCGGGAAAAGAGCGTTCCGACCTGCTTGCCGTCCACGATGTCGTACAGCAGGCCCTGCTTGTCGCCATTGGCTACGAGCATGGGGATGTTCGCGTCCATGCACAGCTCGGCCGCGCCGATCTTGGTCGCCATGCCGCCCGTGCCGAGCGAGGAGCCGGCGCCGCCGGCCATTTTGCGCACCTTGGAGGTGATGACCGGGACATGGGAGATCAGCTTGGCCTGCGGATTTTTGCGCGGGTCGGAGTCGTACAGACCGTCGATGTCGGAGAAGATGACGAGCAGGTCGGCCTCGCACATGCGCGCGACGACGGCGGACAGCGTATCATTATCGCCGAAGTTTTCGATGTGCTTGAGCTCGGCGGTCGCGACCGAGTCGTTCTCGTTGATGATGGGCACGACGCCGATCTTGGTCAGCTCGGTAAACGTGTTATGGATGTTCTGACGCTGCTCGGTATCGACGATATTCTCGCGCGTCAGCAGGATCTGCGCGACATTGATGCCGTATTCGAGGAACATTTTATCGTAAATGTGCATCAGCTCGCACTGGCCGACGGCGGCGGCCGCCTGCTTTACGGCGAGCTCGCGCGGTCGCTCCTTCAGACCCAGCTTGGCCGTGCCGACCGCCACTGCGCCGGACGAGACGAGTACCATCTCGAACCCGCGGTTCTGCAGGTCGCTGATGGTGCGCACGAGCTGCTCGATGCGGCGGATATTCGGCTTGCCGTTGTCGTAGGTCAGCGTTGAGGAGCCGACCTTGACGACGATGCGCCGCACCTCTTTCATGTTCAGCATAATCAATAAACCTCCGGAAAATACGGCGGAAGACAGTTCCGTCCGATAGATACCTCTATTTTAGCACAGCAAAGCGAAACTCACAAGAGCGCAGCCCGGCTTTTCCGTTCAGGGGACGTACAAAATCCACCTGCCGCCCAAACGCCATTTTGCGCATATTTTCCGTTCCACAAACACGAAATATGTGGTATACTGTAATTTATGATAATATGCCCTCTTGCACGTTTTCGAAAGGACGGGAGAAAATATGAAAAACAGAATTTTACTCCGCATCGCCGGTCAGAAATACACGCTGATGGCGGATGAGTCGGTGGAATACATGAACGAGGTCGCCTCCTTCGCGCAGCAGGTCATCGTGTCCTGCGGCGGAAGCGCTTCCTTTGCCTCGACGCGCGCGATCGCGCTGGCGTCGGTCAATCTGGCCGACCAGTGCATCAAGGCCAAACGGGAGGCGCTCGCAGCGGAGGAAAAATGCCGCAAGCTCGAGGCAGAGCTCGAGGCGCTCCGCAGCGGCAAAAAGACTGAAAAGAACGGAAAAGACAGCAAATGAACGTAAAAATTCCTGAACTTCTTGCGCCGGCAGGGTCGCCCGAGGGCGTGCGCGCCGCCGTGCAGTCGGGCGCGGGTGCGGTGTACATGGGCTTCGGCACCTTCAATGCGCGCCGCAACGCGCAGGGCTTTTCGCACGAGGAAATGGCGGACGCCATCGCCTACTGCCGCGCACGAAACGTAAAGAGCAACATCACGCTGAACATCCTCGTGGGAGACCGCGAGCTGGACGACGCGCTCGAGGACGCGAAGTTTCTGTATGAGGCGGGCGCGGACGCGCTCATCGTGCAGGATCTCGGTCTCGCGCGCCTCATCCATGCGCATGCGCCGGATTTCGCCCTGCACGCCTCCACGCAGATGACCATCCACACGCTCGACGGGGCAAGGCAGGCGCGCGACATCGGCTTTTCCCGCGTCGTGCTCAGCCGCGAATGCACGCGCGAGCAGATCGAGCAGATCACGCGCGAAGCAGGCGTCGAGACCGAGGTGTTCGTCCACGGCGCACTGTGCATGTGCTATTCGGGTCAGTGCTACCTGTCCGCCGTCATCGGGCAGCGTTCGGGCAATCGCGGCCTGTGTGCGCAGCCGTGCCGCCTGCCGTACAACGGCGGCTACCCGCTCTCACTCAAGGATCTGATGCTCGCCGGTCATGTGGCGGAGCTGGCGGACTGGGGCGTGTCCTCGCTCAAGATCGAGGGGCGCATGAAGCGCCCGGAGTACGCCGCGATCGTCACGAAGGTTTATGCCGACCTGCTGCGCGAGCACAGAAAGCCGACCGCCGGGGAGCGCGACATCCTGCGCCGCGTGTTCTCGCGCGACGGCTTCACCGACGGCTACTACACCGGGAAAAAGGGCGACAGTATGTTCGGCACCAAGACCGACGTGCCGATGAACGAGGTCAAGGCGCTCTATGACGAGGCTGCGCGCCGCTTTGCCGAGGGCAAAGAAGCGCCGCTCGTGCCGGTGAATCTGTTCTTCAGCGCGCGCCGCGACACGGGCGCTGTGCTGAGCGCCGGAGAGGTGACCGTGACGGGCGGGACGGAGCAGGCGAAAAACCGTCCGACGACCCCGGAAATGGTGGAAAAATCGCTCTCCAAGACCGGAGGCACGCCGTTTTATGTGCAGAACATGCATATCGAGGTCGAGGATGGTCTGGTCGTCCCGGCGTCCGTCATGAACGGCATGCGCCGCGATGCGCTCGCGCTTCTGCTCGCCAAGCGCTCGGTCGCGCCTTCGCGCGACTGGATGGACGGCAATGTGCTGCCGCGCGACGAGGAGGCGGCGTCCCGTGAGGGCTTCCGCGGCTATACGGCCGCCGTCCGCACCGAGGCGCAGGCGAAAGCGCTCGAGGGTCTCGGACTGGAGGCCGTCTATGCGCCGCTCGAGGTCGCCGCGCGCACCGGCCTTCCGGCCGTACTGCCGCGCGTCTTTTCCGACAGCGAGCAGGGACAGATCGAAATGCTGCTCGGCGAGGCGATGAGCCGGGGAACGGACACGGTTCTCGTCGGCAACATCGGCCACATCCCGATGGCGAAGCGGCTCGGCTTTGCCGTGCACGGCGATTTCGGCCTGAACGCCTACAACAGCCGCACGCTGTGTGCGCTCGCGGAAATGGGCGTTTCGCGCCAGACGCTGTCGTTCGAGGCGCGTCTCGCGCAGATCCGCGACATGGAGGGACCGCTCGAGACCGATCTCATCGTCTATGGCCGCCTGCCGCTCATGATTTTTGAAAACTGCGCCATCCGCCGCCAGCACGGCGGAAAATGCTCGTGTAAAAACGGTGTGACCGTGCTGACCGACCGCCGCAAGGAGAGCTTTCCGCTGCTGCCCGAATACGGCTGCCGCAACACGCTCATCGGCAACCGTCCGCTGTGCCTGCGCGAGGATTTCGCGCGGCTCGGCGTGCAGACTGCCCGTCTGCTGTTCACAACGGAAAGCCCGGAGGAGTGCGCACACATCGCACGTGCGTTCCTCAGCGGTGCGCCGCTCGAGGGCGAGTTCACGCGCGGCTTATATAAAAGAGGAGTCGAATAAATGAAAATCGTACTGGCATCCGGCTCGCCCAGACGGCGCGAGCTGCTGAGCCTTATCACAGAGGATTTTGCCGTCTGCCCGGCGGACGCGGATGAAAGCCTGCGCGACGGCGCGCCGCTCGCGGACGAGGTCGTCCGCCTGTCGCGCCTCAAGGCCGAGGCGGCGATGCAGTCGCATCCGGACGCGGTGTGCATCGGCTCGGACACCATGGTGACCATCGACCGTCTGCCGCTCGGCAAGCCGAAGGACAGAGCGGACGCGGCGGATATGCTGCGCCGCCTGCGCGGCCGCACGCATGAGGTGCTGACCGGACTTGCGGTGCTGTCGCCGGACGGCGGCGCGCAGACGCTCTGCACCCGTACCGAGGTCACGTTCCGCGACTTTTCCGAGGAGGAGCTTGCGGAATATCTCGCCACCGGCGAGCCGCTCGACAAGGCGGGCGCCTACGGCATCCAGGGCCACGGCGCGCTGCTCATCGAGGGCATCTGCGGCGATTATTACAGCGTTATGGGGCTTCCGGTCGCGCCGCTCGGCGTGATGCTGCGGAAGCTGAACGCTGCCCGTTGAGAGGAGATTTGTTTTGCGCAGAAGAAAAAGCGTAGAGCCGCGGTTTTTCGTCGGAATCGCCGCGGTGGCCGTGCTGTGTATCCTGTCGGCCGTGTACAGCGGCGTGACGGGAAATCCCTCGCCGGTGAGCCGCGCGGCAGGCGCGGTCATCCGCCCGGTGCAGCGCTTTGCGAGCGGCATCGGCGGCGTGTTCGGCAGGGGCATCGGCTATTTTACCGAGTTCGACGAGCTGAAGGCGGAAAATGAAGAGCTGAAAAAGCAGCTCCGCGAGAATGAGCAGCTGGTGCGCGACGCACAACTCGCCATCGAGGAGAACAACCGCTTCCGCGCACAGGCGGGCCAGCCTGAGCGGCAGCGCAACCTTACGACCGTGAACGCCGAGGTCATCAGCCGCAATCCGGGCGACACCGCAGTCACGCTGACGCTCGACAAGGGCACCGCGCACGGCGTTGCGAAGGGAGACCTCGTCACGACGATCGACGGCATGGTCGGCTACGTCAGCGAGGCCGGCTCAAATACGTGCGAGGTCACGACCGTGACCGATGTGGATATGCAGTGCGGCGCGCTCATCACGCGCACGCGCGAGACTGCCATCGCGGAGGGCAGCTATGACCTCATGAGTGAGGACCGGCTGCGCCTTTCCTACCTCACGGCAGGCAATCAGGTCGTTGTCGGCGATACGGTCGAAACCTCGGGCCGCGGCGGCGCCTTTCCCAAGGGCATCATGATCGGCACGGTCGAGAGCGTGCAGCCCGAGGAGACCGGCATTTCGTATTATGCCGTGCTGCGGCCGTTCGTCAACGTCTCGAACGTTTCGAGCGTGTCCATCATCACCGATTTCACCGACACAACGGAGTGATACTATGCAGAGAGAACTGATTTCAATCCCGAAAATGCTGCTGTACGCTCTTGTGACCGTTCTCGTCTACGTCATCCAGACGAGCGTGTTCGGCGCGCATCCGCTGTTCGGCTACCATGTCGATCTGCTGCCTGCGGCCGTGACGGCGGCGGCCCTGCTCGACGGCCCGGTCGAGGGCGCGGTCGTGGGTCTGCTCGCCGGGGTGCTGTACGACGTCGGTCTGGTCGGCATGGACGGCATTTACCCGATCTATTTCATGCTGTACGGCCTGCTCGGCGGCCTGTTCAGCCAGACTGCGCTCGCCGGCGGCTTTCTCTCCATGGTGCTGATGAATGCCTTCGAGATGCTGCTGCTCGGTATGCTGCGCTATTTTGTGCAGCTCATGCGGGAGGGCGCGTCCTTCCTGCTCGTGCTGCATCAGACAGTCGGCGGAACGCTCGTCGCGTGCATGCTGTGCTTTATCGTCTATCTGCCCATGCGGCGCATCAGCCGCGCATTCTCGAGGGACGACCGGTGGATATAAAGGAGCGACCCCATGGAAAATAAACAACAACTGCTGCACCGGCTTGCCGCGCTGCTCGTCATGCTGCTGCTGTGCGCAGGTCTGGCAGGAAGCCGTCTGGTCGACCTCCAGCTTGTGCACGGACAGGAATATCTCGAGCGCTCGGCGCAGTTTCTGACGACGACCTCGACGGTTTCCGCTGCGCGCGGCGAGATCCTTGACCGCTACGGCCGTCCGATGGTCTCGAACAAGACCGGTTTTTCGCTCGTTCTGCTGTATTCCGACTTCTGGGAGAATAAAGAGGACAAATTTGACCGGCTGCTCGACCTTGCACAGCGCGTGCAGGCGGATGCGGCAGGTCTGAATGTGACGGGCGACGTGAGCAAAACGCTCGCGGCGGCGAAAAAGCAGGCGCAGCCTGCGCAGGATGAATATACGGACGAAACCGAGGAGGAAGCCGGGGAGGCGCGTGCGCTCCTGAACGATATGCTGCCGATCTCGGCCTCCGCGCCCTACACCTACACCGCCGAGGCGGGGAGCAGCAGCATGGCCACGCTGTCCGCCTATATCAAGGACAGCTGCGAGACGCTCGGCCTGACCGCTGTGCAGAGCGCCGTCCGGCAGGCGAAGGAAGCGCCGGTCGAGTACGACGCAGACGGAAACGTCATCGACAAAACAAAGCAGATCGACGCGACAGCGCTGGTCTCTCCGAACGAATTTGTTGCGGCAATGGGAAAATATATGACCGAAAAGCTCGGCATGGCGGCAAATCTGCCGCAGGACGATGTGCGCACGCTCGTCGGCGTGTATTACAGCATGCGTCAGGTCGGCTTCAGCAAGACCATCACCTTTACGCTCGCAGACGACATTTCGATGGACCTCATCGCCTATATCAAGGAGCATCACGGGGATTATCCGGGCGTCGAGGTGCAGAGCGAGGCCGTGCGTCAGTATGACACAACGGCTGCCGCGCATGTGCTCGGAACGGTGGGCGTCGTGGACGCGACCGAGTGGAAGGACACCTATAAGGAGCTTGCCGGTTATCAGATGACCTCGGTCGTCGGCAAGACCGGTCTGGAAAAAGCGTTCGAGAGCTATCTGCACGGCTCGTCCGGTTCGCGCACGGTGGAGACCGACCTCGGCGGCAACGAGGTCGCGGAGCAGTCCACCACGGCGCCCCGGCCGGGCGACAACGTCGTGACGACCCTTGACCTCGACCTGCAGGAGGTCGCGGAGCGTTCGCTCGCGGAAAACCTTGCCGGAAACGGCAGGGGCGGCGCGGCGGTCGCGCTCGACCCGAATACGGGCGAGGTGCTCGCGATGGCGTCCTACCCGACGTACAGCCTTGCGGATTACTACTCGACCTCGGCGGCCGAGGACCGCACGAGCGACAGCCGCCATCCCGAGGTGAACCGCGCGACAAGCGGCGTGTACCCGCCCGGCTCGACCTTCAAGGTCCTGTCCGCCATCGCAGGCCTGGAGGAGGGCGTCATCGACGCGAACACCCAGATCACCTGCACGGGCGTATTCGAGTACGGCGGCCAGAAATTCACCTGTAAAAACCATGACACGCCGATGACGCTCGACGTCACAGGCGCGCTCAAGTATTCGTGCAACACGTTTTTCTATACCGTCGGTCAGAAGCTGACCGGCGCGCATCTGGAAAAGTGGTCCGAGCGGTTCGGCCTCGGCGTCGTCACCGGCATCGGCATCGGCGAGCGCTCCGGCCACGCCGCAGGCCCGACCTACCGCGCGGAAATGAAAAAGGCTGACCCCTCCACGCGCGGCTGGCAGGGCGGCGACGATGTTATCGCGGCGATCGGCCAGTCGGACAACGGCTTTACGCCGCTTCAGCTGGCAAACTATATCTCTGCCGTCGTCAACGGCGGCACGCTCTATCAGCCGACGCTCGTGCGCAACATCAAGAGCTACGACTTTTCAAACGTGGTCAAGAACGAAACGCCGAATGTGAAGGAGAAGATCGAGATTTCGGACGAGACGCGCCGCCTTGTCATGCAGGGCATGAGCGAGGTCACCGACGAGGGCGGCACCGCCGGCAGCGTGTTCGCGGACTATCCCATCAAGGTCGGCGGCAAGACCGGCACGGCCGAGACCTATGAGAATGGCGAGGCGTTCGACAACGGTCTGTTCATCGCGTTCGCGCCGTTCGACGACCCTCAGATCGTCATCTGCGTGGTCGGCGAGGGCGCCGGTCACGGCGCATACGTCGCGCCGGTCGTCCGCGATATGCTCGACGAGTTCTTCACGGCGGACGACGTGGAAAATGTTGACGCTGTGCCGACGGAAAACACGCTTTTACGATAAGTTTTTTCCGAGTGTCCGCGCACGCAGCAGAAAAAGTTTGCCGGACCGCTTGTCAAATTCATGGCGTTAGTTTATAATGTAACCAAATAGAACTTACACGGCCTGCGCGGAAAAATATTCGGGCAGGCTCACTTTCGGAGGCTGTATGTTAAAGGTAATTCTGGTGGCGTCCGGTAAGGGCGGAACAGGAAAGACCTCTCTTACCGCCGGCGTCGGCGCGGCGCTCGCCGCAAACGGGCATCGGGTGCTCGTCATCGACGGCGACTGCGGCCTTCGGAATCTGGATATCGTACTGGGCATGTCGGACCGGGTAGTCTACTCGTTTGCCGACGTGGCGGGCGGCATGGTGCAGCTCGCGGACGCCATGGCGCGTCATCCCGTGTACGAGACGCTGTACCTGCTGACTGCGCCGGTCAGACTGCCCGCTCTGAGCGAGCGCGGCATGGACCAGCTCGCAAAGCAGGCGGAGCAGGCCGGATTTGATTATCTCATCATCGACGGTCCGGCGGGACTTCCGGCGGAGATGTCCTTTCTGGCGCATATCGCCACGCAGGCCATCATCGTCACCGCGACCGACCGCGCCTGTGTGCGCGGCGCGGAGCGCTGCGCACGTACCATCGAGCAGGAATACTGCATCCAGCGCATCCGCATGGTGCTCAACCGCGTGCGTCCGAGGCTCATCAGCCGCGGCCGCTCGGGCAACATCGACGACGCGATGGACGAGGCAGGGCTTCCGCTGCTCGGCATCGTGCCCGAGGATGAGGATCTGATCGCCTGCGGCAACAGCGGAACGAGCATCATCGCAGCCAAAAAGCACGGTGCTGCGCGTGCTTATCAGAACATCGCGCGCCGTCTGGACGGAGAGCGCGTGCCGCTGATGAAGATTTAACCGTCACAGAGAGACAAAATCTGACGTTGACACAAGCCAACCATGGGGATAAGGAAGGAGACGTTTGGAAATGAACATAGCACTGATCGCACATGACCGCAAAAAAGAGCTGATGGTACAGTTCTGCATGGCATACTGCGGCATTCTGGCAAAGCATAACATCTGCGCGACCGGCACGACCGGCAAATTCGTCGAAGAGGCGACCGGCCTCAAGATCGACAAGTGCCTGGCCGGCATGCAGGGCGGCGAGGAGCAGATCTCCGCGCGCGTCGCTTACAACGAGATCGACCTTGTGCTGTTTTTCCGCGATCCGATGTCCAACTCGCAGTACGAGCCGGATGTCCACGCGATCGCACGACTGTGCGATATGCACAACATCCCGATCGCTACCAATTCGGCAACGGCTGAAATGCTCATCCTCGGTCTTGACCGCGGCGATCTGGATTGGCGAAATATTGTCAACCCGAAGAATAGAAAGTAACAACAACAGAACGCTGCACCGGATGGGAAAAATCCCCGTTCGGTGCATTCCGTCTGTCTTGAGGAGAATTGAAACATGGAAAAAGTGAAACCCAGAACCCTTTCCGGCTTTATGGAGCTGCTCCCGGCACCGCAGGTGCAGATGGAGCGCATCATGCAGGTGCTGCGCGAGACCTACGCGCTCTACGGCTTCTATCCGCTCGACACCCCGCTCATCGAGTCCTCCGAGGTGCTGCTCGCCAAGGGCGGCGGCGAGACCGAAAAGCAGATCTACCGCTTCACCAAGGGCGACAGCGACCTTTCGCTGCGCTTTGACCTCACCGTTCCGCTCGCGAAGTACGTCGCGCAGCACTACGGCGAGCTGACCTTCCCGTTCCGCCGCTTCCAGATCGGCAAGGTCTACCGCGGCGAGCGCGCACAGCGCGGCCGTTTCCGCGAGTTCTATCAGGCCGACATCGACGTCATCGGCGACGGCAAGCTCGACATCATCAACGAGGCCGAGGTGCCGAGCATCATCTACAAAACGTTCACCTCGCTCGGTCTCGAGCGCTTCAAGATCCGCATCAACAACCGTAAGGTGCTCAACGGCTTTTTCGCGATTCTCGGTCTGACCGAGAAGGCGGGCGACGTCATGCGCACCATCGACAAGCTCGAAAAAATCGGCGCGGAGAAGGTAAAGACCATCCTCGTCGAGGACTTCGGCGTGGAAGCGGCAACCGCGGACGAGCTGCTGAAGTTCATCGAGACCCCGGGCGGCACCGAGGGTATCCTCGCGGCGCTCGACGGCTACAAGGGCAAAAATGAGGTATTCGACCTCGGCGCGGAGGAGCTCAAGACGGTTGCGAACTACATGACCGCTTTCGGCGTTCCGGCGGACCACTTCGAAATCGACCTGACCATCGCGCGCGGCCTGGACTACTACACCGGCACCGTTTACGAAACCGCTATGCTCGACCATCCGGAAATCGGTTCCATCTGCTCGGGCGGCCGCTACGACAACCTTGCCGAGTATTACACCGACAAGCAGCTGCCGGGCGTCGGCATTTCCATCGGTCTGACCCGTCTGTTCTACGTTCTCGGCGAGCAGGGCTACCTGAACGACCAGATGAACAAGGCCCCGGCGGACGTTCTCATTCTGCCGATGACCGACGACATGGGCGCGGCTATCGAAACCGCGACCGCTCTGCGTGAGTCGGGCATCCGCACCCAGCTGTACAGCGAGCAGAAAAAGTTCAAGCACAAGATCGGCTACGCCGACAAGCTGGGCATTCCGTTCGTTATCTTCCTCGGCGAGGATGAGATCAACGCGGGCGTTGTCGCTGTCAAGGATATGGAGTCCGGCGAGCAGGTCAAGGTTTCGCTTGATGAGGCGGCAAACCTCATCCGCGCGGGTCTGGCAAAGAAGAACGAGGGCAAGGTAATCTGCGATAAGTCTATCTGACGCAGCGACCGACCCCGCGGAAAACATATTTCATATTGTTACCGTCCACCACACACGTTTGCATTCGGAGGTGCGTTTGATGGAAAAATTCGTCTGGAGCTGTACCAAGTTTCTCGCGGCGCTGCTTTGCGCATTCTGCCTGAGTACGCTGCTGATTCTGGCGGGACTGGTTGTTTTAGGCTATGTTTCTTTCATCGGCGGACTGTTCTGCGCGGTCTGGATTTATTCCAAGGAAATTTTTCCGGTTCTCCACAAGGACGAACTGGAGTAACCACACGGACAGCACGGAGGTGCGTTCTATGAAAAAACTCATTTGGGGTTGTACACAAATGATCGTGGGAATGCTCGGCGTGATTGCGTCGCTCATTTTCTTTGTATTCGGCGCGTGGGGCTGGCTGTCTGACGCGCTTCAGGTAATTTCCTTTATCCTGCTCTTTCTCTGCGCCTTTGTGGTGTTCCGGGGATACTTCGACTGTGTTCGCCCGGCACTCGCGGACGATAAGACTTCCGAATAACTTTTTGGCAACAAATCTTAGAAATAAGGATTGATAAAACATGAATAACACATCTATCGCAGGCATGAAGCGCACGCATATGTGCGGCGAGCTTCGTCTGGAGCACGCAGGTCAGACCGTTACCGTAAACGGCTGGGTTGACCGCGTGCGCGACAACGGCGGCGTACTGTTTCTGCTGCTGCGCGACCGCGCAGGCATCGTGCAGTGCACCTTCGACAAGTCGGTAAACGCCGACCTGTTCGACATCGCGTTCACCTGCCGCACCGAGTTCGTTGTGGCGGTCAAGGGCAAGCTCGTGGCCCGTGACGCGGCGGCTGTCAACAAGAAGATGCCGACCGGCGAGGTCGAGATCATCGCCGAGGACATCCGCATTCTGTCCAAGGCCGAGACCACCCCGTTTGAGATCGACGACAACAAGGAGGTCGGTGATCAGATTCGTCTGAAGTACCGCTACCTTGACCTGCGCCGCCCGTCCATGCAGCGTAATCTGATGCTGCGCCACCGCGTAACGCAGGTAGCCCGCAACTACTTCGATGAGCACGGCTTCCTCGAGATCGAGACCCCGATGCTCACCAAGTCCACCCCGGAGGGCGCGCGCGACTACCTCGTGCCGTCCCGCGTACATCCGGGCAAGTTCTACGCGCTGCCGCAGTCTCCGCAGCAGTACAAGCAGCTGCTCATGCTCTCCGGCATGGATCGCTACATCCAGATCACCCGCTGCTTCCGCGACGAGGACCTGCGCGCCGACCGTCAGCCGGAGTTCACCCAGATCGACCTTGAGATGTCCTTCGTTGAGCAGGACGACGTGATCGCGGTAAACGAGGGCTTCCTCCAGCGCGTATTCAAGGAAGTACTCGATGTTGACATTCAGCTTCCGCTGCCGCGCATGACCTGGCAGGACGCGATGGACAAGTACGGCTCGGACAAGCCGGACGTTCGCTTCGGCTTTGAGATCAAGGACATTTCCGATATCGCGAAGGACTGCTCGTTCAAGGTGTTCAAGGACACCGTCGAGAACGGCGGTACGGTTCGCCTCATCAACGTAAACGGCTACGCGGACAAGTTCCCGCGCAAGGAGATCGACAAGCTCGGCGAGTTCGTCAAGACCTACCGCGCAAAGGGCCTCGCGTGGATGAAGATTGCAGCCGACGGCAACATGACCTCCTCGTTTGCGAAGTTCCTCTCTGAGGACGAGATCGCAGCCATCAAGGAGCGTGCAGGCGCGAAGGAGAACGACCTGCTGTTCGTCGTTGCGGACGCAGACTGGCAGACCGCCGCTGTCGCTCTGGGCGCACTGCGCTGCGAGCTGGCAAAGCGTCTCGGCCTCGCCAAGAAGGACGACTTCAAGCTCCTGTGGGTCACCGAGTTCCCGCAGTTCGAGTACAGCGAGGAGGAGAACCGCCTCGTTGCGATGCACCATCCGTTCACCGCGCCGATGGACGAGGATATTCCGCTGCTCGACACCGACCCGGCCAAGGTCCGCGCCAAGGCTTACGACATTATCCTGAACGGCTGCGAGCTGGGCGGCGGTTCTATCCGTATCCACGATCCCGAGCTTCAGACCAAGATGTTTGAGGCACTCGGCTTCACCGAGGAGAAGGCCAAGGAGCAGTTCGGCCACCTTATCACTGCGTTCTCCTACGGCGCACCTCCGCACGGCGGCCTGGCTTACGGTCTTGACCGTCTGTGCATGCTGCTCGCCGGTCTGGACTCCATCCGCGACGTCATCGCGTTCCCGAAGGTTCAGAACGCATCCGACCTGATGATGAACTGCCCGGATGTCGTAGACGACAAGCAGCTTGACGACCTCTCGATCGCGGTTACCCGCGTCGAGGAAGAGCCGCAGGCTTAACTACTGATAGAAAAAGCCGCTGTGCCCGAAAACACGGCGGCTTTGCTTTTATCCGAGGGAAAGAGGGCAATCTGTGGGTAAACATGAACTGAAAAATAAAAAAGACGAAGGAAAATGGAACTGGGCGCTGCTTGCGGCGAACGTGCTGCTGACGCTGTGCTTCGCGGCGGTTTTCTGGCCCATCCTGCACAAAGGCTCGCTGTCCTTCCTCGACAAGACCTCGAACCTGCTTGCGCTTGCGGCGTTTCTGCCGCTCGTGCTGCGTCCGTGGAAGAAGGCGCCGGCACCGCTCGCGCTGCTGCATGACCTGCTGCTGCTCGGCAGCGCATCGGCGGTGAGCGTGGTCACGGTCGAGTACATGGTCAAGGGCGGCAGCGTGGGACTCGAGCAGTCGTTCTGGCAGGGGTGGCTGTGCTATATCGGCCTGTACGCCGCCGCCTACCTCATCACCGCACGCGGCAGGCTCGCGGTCTGCGTCGGCATGGGCATCAGCCTGCTGCACGGCCTCATCGACCACTACGTCATGCTGTTCCGCGGCACGCCGGTCATGCTGAGCGACGTGTTCTCCATCGGCACGGCGGCCAACGTCGCGCAGGGTTACTCTGCACCGGTCGAGCTGTCCGTGCTGCGCGGCGTGAGCACGGCGGTGCTGTACTGCGTGCTCGTCTGCCTGATGCAGCGCCGCTGGAAGCTGTTCGAGCGGTGGTATGTGCGGCGCGGCTGTTCGCTCATCGTCGTTGCGCTCGCGGCGTATGCCGTTCACTACGGGCTCGGCATCACGGGCACGGGCATCAATTTCTGGGCGTCGAGCCGCTCCTACAGTGAGTTCTACTACTTCCTGCGCTGTGCAGGGAGGTCGATTGTGCGCGCGCCGGAGGGGTACAGCGCAGACGGACTGCAAACGCTCGCGGAGGATTATAAGGGTGAGCCGGGGACGAAAACCCCGAACATTATCGTCATCATGAACGAGTCGTTCTCCGACCTCGGCATCGTGGGCGATTTCGAGACGAACGAGGACTATATGCCCTTCGTGCACAGTATGCAGAAGGGGCAGAAGAACACCATCACGGGCAATCTGCTCGTTTCGACCTTCGGTGGCGGCACGGCAAACACCGAATTTGAGTTCCTGGCCGGCGACACCATGGCGTTCCTGCCGTTCGGCTGCTCGCCGTATCAGATGTACGTCAAGAGCAAGATGCCGAGCCTTGTCGGCGCTCTGGGGGCGCAGAATTACCGGACGGTCGCGATGCACCCGTATCTGTCGACCTCGTGGAACCGTCCGCAGGTCTACTCCTCGTTCGGCTTCGACGAGCAGTGCTACGAGGACAGCTTCCCGAGCGATGTCGAGCGCGTCCGCGGCCGCGTGAGCGACAGCGCAAGCTATAAGAAGATCATCGAGCTGTACGAAAACAAGCCGGAGGGACAGCCGTTCTTCCTGTTCGACGTTACGATGCAGAACCACGGCGGCTACGAGCGCGAGGGCTATCCGGCGTTCGAGGAGAAAATTCACCTGACAGGGGAGTACGAGGGCAAGTATCAGCAGGTCGACACCTACCTGTCTCTCGTGCGCTGCTCGGACGAGGCGGTGCAGGAGCTTGTCAGCTATTTTGCAAACGTTTCCGAGGATACTGCGATCATTTTCTTCGGAGACCATCAGCCGAATGTTCCGTCGGCATTCTACGACGAGCTGTACGGCAATACGGATGCGGAGCGTTCGCGCGAGCAGAAGCAGACCAAGCTGATCACGCCGTTCTTCATCTGGGCGAATTACGACATTGGGTCGCAGACCGGCGTGGAAATCAGCGCAAACTACCTGTCTGCCCTTGCGCTCGATGCGCTCGGGTGCTCGACCTCGGGCTTCGACGAGCTGCGCCTCGCGACCCGCGAGAGCGTGCCGCGCATTAACAACTACGGCTATTATCTGGCGGACGGCTCGTGGCACGACAATGAAACGCTGTCCGAATGCGGGGAGCTGACCGGCTACCGCGAGGCGCAGTATGCGCAGATTTTTGATGCAAAAAAACGGAAAACCGAGTGGTATCTTCCGTAAAATTACGCACACGTTTGCGTACACGACACCGGGCGTTTCCCATGCGAGGGGAGCGTCCGGTTTTGGTTTTTCCTGTTATGAAAATCCGCCCTTTTTCAGATGAAAGTGCTAAAAAGCGGAAACAATCTTTGTGAAAAACATAACAACCAACGTCGAAATGTACAAAAACATAACATTGTTTATGTGCAAATCACCAAAGTATAAGAAAAAACAAAAAAATACTTTGCCAACGTATAGATATGGTGTTAAAATGATTGACGGAAAACGAGAGCATTGTTTCTCAACCCGACGCGATCATCGATAAAAAATCGACGATCCTTTTTTTCGGGTGTTGCGTGCCCGTACACGCAGGGAAATAAAGTTCTGTTTAAGTAAATGCGAAAAAATGGTAAGAGGGAAGCCGCTTTTTCGCGCGAAACAATTTTTACCTGAAGGGGAGAAAAGGATGAACTTCGTAAACTCCATGGCGTTTACCGCGATTACCTTCGTGGCATTCACGGCACTCGTCGCAATCATCTCGTGGTGGAAGACCCGCGGTGACAACCTCGAGACCCAGGACGGCTACTATCTCGGCGGCCGCAGCCTGACCGGCCCGGTCATCGCCGGTTCTCTGCTGATGACCAACCTTTCCGCAGAGCAGCTCGTCGGCAATAACGGCCAGGCTGTCCGCGTAGGCATGTCCACGATGGGCTGGGAGGTAACCTCCGCAATCGCTCTGGTTATCCTGGCATTCGTACTCATGCCGAAGTACCTCAAGACCGGTCTGACCACCGTACCGCAGTTCTTTGAGCAGCGCTACGACGAGGGCACCCGCCGTCTGGTATCCATCATCGTTCTGCTGAGCTATGTCGTTATCATGCTGCCGAACATCCTGTACGCCGGCGCACAGGTATTCGTCAACATCTTCGGCATCGACGAGATCTTCGGCATCTCCCGCTTTGCAGCAATCGCTATCGTCTGTGTTGCAACTGCTATCGTAGGCTCCATCTACGCGATCTTCGGCGGCCTGAAGGCAATCGCACTGTCCGACTCCATCAACGGCCTCGGCCTGATCGTCGGCGGCCTGCTGGTTCCGGTATTCGGCTTCATGTTCCTGTCCGGTCAGCTGGGCGGCGACGGCTCCTTCATGGACGGCTTTGACAAGTTCCTGCACACCAATCCGTCCTACCTGAACGCCATCAACGAGGTCAACACGCCGGAGCCGTGGCTCCCGTGGCCGCTTCTGTTCACCGGCCTGCTGGTCAACAACATGTACTACTGGGCAACCAACCAGTCCATCATCCAGCGTACCTTCGGTGCTAAGAACCTGAAGGAAGCACAGAAGGGCGCCGTATTCGCAGGCTTCCTCAAGATCATGACTCCGCTGATCATCGTTGTTCCGGGCGTTATCTGCGCACTGGCTTACCCGGGCACCGACTGGGGTTCCGGCGACTCCGCTTACCCGATGCTGGTAGCACAGGTTATGCCGAAGCCGATCCTGGGCTTCTTCGCTGCTGTAATGTTCGGCGCGATCCTGTCCTCCTTCAACTCGGTTCTGAACTCCGCATCCACCATCTACGCACTCGATATTCACCGTCCGCTCTTCAACCCGACCGCGTCTGACGCGCGTATGGTTAAGATCGGCCAGAACTTCGGTACTGTCGTAGCAGTAGTTTCCACCATCATGTCCCCGTTCATGCTCTACATGGGCGGCATCACGAGCTTCGTAAACTCTGCTTTCGCTGCATTCAACACCCCGATCTTCGTTTGCCTGCTGTGCGGCTTCTTCTGGAAGAAGGTTCCGGCCATCGCTGCAAAGATCGTTATCCCGGTACACGTTGTTCTGTACTTCATTCTCCAGTTCGGTCTGCGTAACGTCATTCCGTTCCTGAACAACATCCACTACCTGTACTTCACCGCAATCCTGTTCGTATTCGACATGATCCTGATGTGGGTCATCGTCAAGAAGTGCCCGCGCGAGAAGGACTTCGAGCTGAAGGATGTAGGCGCTGTAGATCTGACCCCGTGGCACAACGGCAAGATCTGGGCTACCGTAACCCTGATCATCATGTGCCTGGCTTACGTAATCTTCTCTCCCCTTGGCTTCGGCAAGAGCGAGAAGACCACCTACCAGACCTACCTCGAGAACCAGTCCAGTGCTTCGGTCGTTACCACCGTACAGGACTGATAAGTCAATATCGACCGACCTTCAAAGGGACCGCTTCGGCGGTCTCTTTTTTTATCCTGCCGTAAAACTGACGTTTCACTGGCAGGCGAAGCTCTGAGAAAAACGCGATTTTCTCCGGTTTCCTCTGTACAAACGGGACGCGAAATGCTATGCTTTACATAGAGGCGCGTACAGCCTCACAGCAAGGAGGATTAACCATGAAGGAACATTACAAGGGCCTGGGCCATATCGCCATTTATACAGCGGATATGGAGCAGAGCATCGCATTCTATGAGAATATCGGCGGCAGTGTATTCAAGCGCGACAGCGTGCAGACTCCGGACGGCGAGAAGAAGCTGGCGCTCGTTGAGTTCGGCGGCTTCCTGCTCGAGCTGATCGAGCCGCCCGCAGGCACGCTCGTGCCGTCCGGAGAGGGCAGCATCCCGCACTTCGCCGTTTACGTTGACGACCTCGACAAGACCGCAGCCGACCTCAAGGCGGTCGGTGTCATCAGCTTCACTGCACCGGAGAAGAAGGTTCTGCCGAACACCTTCGGCGGCCTGCAGAACTGGTTCTTCACCGGCCCGTCCGGTGAGCAGATCGAGCTGCTGCAAATGCTCTAAAAAACGAACACCTCCCGTCTGTATCGATGGGAGGTGTTTTTATACCGTACCGCGGGGCAGGCTGAGCGCAAGGATAGCGTCATTCTCCATTCAGCATACTTGAAACCGCAAAAAAGCTCCCAACCTCACGGTTGGGAGCTTTCGTAAACCTAAAGCGAGTTTATCGCGCGGGATTAATAGTGGCGAGCCTCGAACAGGTGATCCTCGATGCGCTTGCGGGCAGCCTGAACCTCAGCCTTCTGAGATACCTCAGCTACGCCTACACGCCACCAAGCCTCGTAGCCTGCGGACATGGTCTTCGGCAGAACCTTCATGTCGATCAGGGTGGAAACGGTCTGCTTCTTGGAATCCTCGATCGCAGCCTTCAGCTCGTCAAGAGTCTTAACGGTGTAGGTCTTGCAGCCGTAAGCAGCGCCGATTGCAGCGTAATCCACCTGGATTACCTTGCCCTTGTGAACGCCGTTGGTTACGCCTTCCTCGAGCATGTTCTTCTCGGTGCAGATGGAGGCGTTGCCGTTGGAAACCTCAAGGTTGTTGATGCAGCCGAAGGAAGCGTTATCGAACAGCATTACGTTGATCTTGTGGCCCATCTGAACAGAGGTGATCAGCTCGGAGTGCAGCATATCGAACGAGCCGTCGCCGCACATAGCGTAAACTTCCTGATCCGGGCAAGCGATCTTAGCGCCCAGAGCGGAGGCAACCTCGTAACCCATGCAGGAGTAACCGTACTCCATGTGGTAGGTGTTCTCCTTGCGGGCACGCCACAGACCCTGCATATCGCCCGGCAGAGAGCCTGCTGCTGCACATACGATCGCGTTGTCGTCGATCATGTGGTTGATGGTGCCTAGAACGGTGGTCTGGCACAGCTTGCAGCCGGTATCCTCGATGTACTTCTCAACGCACTCGCGGTTGTCGTCGTTGCACTCCGGGGTGAAGTGCTCCGGATCGGTGTACTCAACCTGATCCAGACGCTCAACCTCGGTCCACCACTCCTTACGCAGAGCAGCAACCTCCTCAGCGTAAGCCTTGTCGGTGTGGTAGCCGATCTTAGCCAGCTCCTCGCCGATTGCGGTCAGAGCCTCGTTTGCGTCAGCAACGACCGGAGTAGCATCCATCTTGTAAGCTTGGAACTCAGACGGGTTGATGTTGACGAACTTTGCGTCGGTGCGGTACAGCCACTTGGAAGCGGTAGTGAAGTCGGTGTAACGGGTGCCGACGCCGATGACAACGTCAGCCTCATGTGCCAGCTTGTTGGCAGCGATGCCGCCGGTGGTGCCCAGACCGCCGAGGTTCAGCTCGTGGTCCCAAACGATAGCGGACTTGCCCGCCTGGGTCTCGCCGAATGCGATGCCGAAGTCCTCAGCGAACTTCTTGAATACCTTGTGTGCCTCAGCGTAACGAACGCCGCCGCCGCAGATCAGGAGCGGCTTCTTTGCGTTCTTGATGACCTCAACAGCCTTGTCCAGAGCATACTTGGTGATCGGACGGCGGTCAACGCGCCATACGCGCTTCTTGAAGAAGTCAACCGGGTAATCGTATGCTTCAGCCTGAACGTCCTGCGGCAGAGAAATTGCAACAGCGCCGGTGTTAGCGGTATCGGTCAGAACGCGCATAGCGGAGATCATGTCGGTCATGACCTGCTCCGGACGGTTGATGCGGCCCCAGTACTTGGTGACAGCCTGGAAAGCATCATGAGCGGAGATGGACAGGTTCTGCGGCTGCTCCATCTGCTGGAGAACCGGGTCCGGCTGACGGGAAGCGTAGATGTCGCCCGGCAGGATCAGGACCGGAATGTTGTTAGCGGTTGCGGTTGCAGCAGCGGTAACCATGTTGCAGGCGCCGGGGCCTACGGAAGAGGTGCAGGCGAAGATGGACTTGCGGCGCATCTGCTTTGCGTAGCCGACAGCAGCCAGAGCCATACCCTGCTCGTTCTTGCCCTGGTAAACGATCATGTCCTTGAGCTCCTGCTCAACGCCGTTGGCGAAGCCAACTACGTTGCCGTGGCCCGGGAGCATGAAGATGCCCTTAACGAACTTGTGCTCCTGCTCGTTGCCATCCATATCAATGTAGCTGATATACTGGTTTTCGAGGAAGCGAACGAGTGCCTGAGATGCAGTCAGACGAACGGTTTCCATATGAATCATCGTGGAAATCCTCCTATAAATATTTTACAAAGGTAGCAATGCCTCCGCTCCCCAAAAAGGAGGGGGCAAGGGGAACCTTGGTTCCCCCAGAGGTGCAGGGGCAAGCCCCTGCCTGCCGCGCGCACGCGGCAGATGCAGTTCCCCATCAAAGTCCAGCTCCGCCGGACTTTGATACCACTGCCTCGGGACACCGTGTCCCGAGCCTCGTCCGCCGTGCGGACGAGAGGGGGGTATCGAAA
>ENA-UEQP01000748-UEQP01000748.1-human-gut-metagenome-genome-assembly--contig:-NODE-748-length-34088-cov-10.197848_pt1 | contig 34088 bp, 66 predicted proteins | sample MGYA00242951_ERZ507951 | MGnify/ENA primary metagenome ERZ507951 (study PRJEB26167, sample SAMN06115539) | human gut metagenome | host: Homo sapiens | place: China:Shanxi | collected 2015-11-18...
AGAATGTAAGGTGCTTCATAAAGCAGCAAATCGTAATATTTATCTAAAATATCATACGACTGCTTGTTTTTTTGAGATTGCGTTTCAAGCCAATTAAAATCAGCACCATTTGTAATTGATTTTATATACTCAAAAATCAGTTCTTTTGCTCTTGTAGAAACTTTCAATCCATATTCACGGTCTTTTCTTCCGCAAAGTATAATTTTACTTGCTTCGCAATATGCATCTATTACACTACGGTCTATTCCATTCCGTAATATGTATTTTTCGTATTCTTTTATATTTTTCTCATCTTCAATTGTATGCATTAAAAAAGCACCTCCACACAAGCAGAGATGCTATAATAGGCATCCTGCCTATAATTTTTCTAGGTTAGCGACTAACTCCGTTTGTTAGCCGGGATTTTTTTATTTTACTCTCTTAAACTCCAAACAAGTGAGTTTTCCATCTTTGCTACGTCTCCACGAAGAAGTCCACTGTTTGACTGTTCCTTTATTCTGTTTTGGAATCTTACTTAATGTATTTTTGCTAATCGCATCATTTAACGGTTCTAACAAATCATCTATCATTATTCCATTCATAGCATTTCCTTTCAGCCGATAATCGGCAATTTAATTGTTTACTGTTCCATTCAAATCCAAAATCCGACCTTTTAATTTTGCATTGAGGAATATCGTCTTTCCAAAACACCAAACCCTCTACGTAATGTTCGGATAGATATTTTTTAATTCCATCAAAGGTTCGTTCTACTTCAACAATGATTCTTCCATGCGGAACAAGGTCATCATAATCTTTATTGTACGGGTTTCCATTAAAATGCTTTCCAACCGCTTCATACGTTCCATCAGTTAAAGGACTTAAACAACACTGCATTGCAGTATCATATGCTTTTCTGAACCACTTATCCTCCGGTTTCTTATCATCAACTTTTACCCAACATGGAAAATGCCCTGTAATTGGGTCTGCCTTTTCCTGACATTTAATAGCTCCTTTTGGAACTGGTTTACCGTTCTTTGCGTCATATCTCTTGTAAAATTCTCCGTTGATAATCGCGCAACATGAACCATCAAATTTTACCGTTGCGACTCCGTCTCCATTTAAAACCCATTCCATACCTTTTGTTACAATTGGAAGTGTTTCTACAACGCAATTGCTTATATATTTTCTTTCAAACAACGTAGGTATCTTTTTCATTTTTACTTCACTATCCTTTCACAAACAATCGAAAATTACTTTTCAACTAATTCATCTGCACGCCTTGTCATTTCAATTTGTGTTCCATTTTCATCTTTTGTACAAACAGAAATATATCTATTACATGAACTACGCACATCTTCTCCAAGCCATACTTCCGTTTTGTCATCATCAAAACTGTAACACTCTCTCATTTTCTCAATGCAATTATTCATTTCTGTTATTTTCATAATGACAAACCCTTTCTGGAAATCCACAAGTTTCAATTTTATCTGTCTTTTCTCCGTATTCTTTCACGTTTTTATTTTTCCATAACCTTTTTGTGATTTCTTCACTAGGCAAAACAAAATTTTCTATACCACAATCATGCAATTCTCTTAATGCTTTTACACCTAAACTCAAAATCGCATTACTTTCCGAAATCATATTTGCAGGTATTCTATTATTTTCGTTGAAACAAGGAACCAATTTCCGTGAATCAATCTTACCAACCAATCTTGCATCACTCATTTTACAAAAAATTCCTCACTTTCTAAATAAAAACTGTTTTACAGATGCTATGCGTTGTCTGATAGTGGTTTTTTTATGTAACGTCGGCAATCCGTTTTCTTTTCTCCACGTGTCATTTAACAAATATCCAGTAACACGAATTGAAATATAATGTCTGACACTATCTTCTTCCCAATGCGTTTTAGGCAATCTTCCAAAATTCTTCATCGAAACAATTTCAACACGCTTTTTTGACATATCCATTGCATATTTGTTTTCTTCCTTGTCAAACCAAAAAGAAATACCGTCTATCTCAAAGTGTTTCATTTTGCTTAGTTCCATCAATCTACCAACTTCCTACCACACTTAGGGCAATTATTGATTTCATAATCAAAATCCATAAAACTATCTCCCGTTGCGAAATGTATATAAACACCGTGTTCATCTTTGTATATGTAATCTTTGTATTTTGTGCTTGTGTAATCTTTGGTATAAATGTTTTTGCAAAATTCACACATTTCCATATCCCCTTTATCAAAATACCAAGAAGCCACCGCAATCTGTTTCATCTCTTTTAACCCATAGGGTTCGTTGATGCAGCGAATTTTCTCATCTGTGACATATTATTCTTTGTTATACTTGCAGTAAACAAGCAAATACTCTGCAATCTGTTTTAACTCATCAATGGTATATTTTTTTGTTTCTGGTGGTTCTCCAATAGATGGATTTTTCACTTCGCACGTTGCGCTAGTAAGCATTTTGACAACGTCCAAAGGGTTTGAGAAACAATCCATGGTATGTATCTCATTTTCTAATTCTTCTATTCTGTCTTTATAACCGGATAATTCACTTATTGTTAAAACACACAACGACGCATAATCTCCGCTATCGAAATCTCTTAGTGCAGAATCAGTAAATCTTGAATGCAATCTAACGTATTTATCTAATTTACTTTCAAGACAAAAATTTTTTTCTCTTTCAATTTTGTAATCTTCAAGAGAAACAAATTCTCCGTTTGCGTAATGAATTTCATCTGTATCAATCGTTCTTCCGTTTTTGAAATTGTAAGTTTTAATAATACTTGCCATTTTACACCTCCAGTTATATTCGGTTTCTTGTGTTGGAAAGTATTATCCGGTCACTTATTACTATTCTGTCCATACTCTACTGTCAGACAACCAACACAAGCATTTTAATTATTTCAGCAAGGAATACCGAAACGCTTGCTTATCCGGTAGCGAACCGGAACATTGATGTGGTGAGGAATCGAACCTCACATGATGCCTTTGTCCATATCCTTTCGGCTCACTTTGGCATCGTACTTGTGGTTTCCTGCGTCTACCCTTTCCACCACACATCACATTCAAATGACTAATGATTATATCGCAAAACAAGAAAATTCTAGGTACCTTTGCATTGCATCATCCCCTCTATCGGGGAAATCGGCAATCGTGGATTTGAACCACGATTCTTTGTGTATAGTGGGATTCTACACAACGCATTATCCATTATGCTATCGCCGTAAGTACGGATTGGCATACATGCATCTGTGTTTTAATCCGCACTGTTGCGATTCTTTTGCGTCCGGCTACTTTGGACACTGGAAACTATCGCAACGAAACCATAAACCCCACCGGACCTTGTGACGGTCCTTTAATCAGCTTTCCGCTAGTGGGTCAAGAAAGGTTCATGCAAAAGCAAAAAACATGAACAAACCATATACACCGAATTGCCGGTGTTGTATTCCGATTCGCTCTCGGCTAGAACGGATATACATTGCCCCTCTTTGTGATTCACACTCCTTATCACGTTTAAGAGTTCAAGGGATATGGTAAAACTCTTAATGAGTTATAAAATATATCGCCACAATGGACGCACAAAAATTGATTATTGACATTATTCTCTCACGAGGTTTTTCGCCTAACACTATGTTCAAAAACGAAACTACCACCATGAATCCAAAATAAACCACAGCAATGTATCGAATCAAAAAACTAATCATCACGGTTCCTCCACTCTTCGCATCCGTGGTCGTGTTCGACATAATCAGCTAAATAGTAACTGTCCATATTCTCACACACATAACAATTCTCACGGCTATATGCAGCATATTTACAATTTCCACAACACTGTTTTTCGTTATCGTCCATCCTTGAAGTCCTCCATTTCTTTTACACTCATTCCAACAATTCCTGCCGAACCATCCGAATCCGTATTCTTAAAATACTCTCCGTTCTGCGGAAACATGAAACGGAACATTGCGTAATTTGCTACGTCGCAAAGATATTCTGTGTTTCCAGTTTCTTCAAACTTCGCAAGACACTTTTTAAGACTTCCAATCGCATCCACATTTCCGGTTGCGAAATTTCTACTTGCCTTGCCGTACTTGTAATAACTTTGACATATCAACGCTTTCCGCTTATCGTCAAACACTTTTGAGTATTCCGTTTTCAGTAATTCATTTTCCATTCTCAAAAACCCCTTTTTTATTTTTTCGGTAGTATGGGGGACTTAGCAGGCGATTTTTTAATCCCTCAATAGAGGGGTAGGGGGTAGGCTGTTAATCCTCTCTTTTGCTCGGTTCGTATAACTACAATTTTACGAACTTTAACGTTTTTCCGTTGTTTATCCGTCTTTTTGTTCGATTTCAATGACTTCCTGTGCCGGATTTGTCAATTTTGGAAGCTCGCTATCTGCTAATGATTGGCTGTTTTGGTTGCCGACCTGCACCGGAGCAGTTTCAGCCATACCGTAAGCCGCCTTTGCAATAAATATCAGATTGGAATTTGTTCCGGTCTGGTTATGCAAGCGGTTAAGCGTGAAAGATTTGCAAATATTAAACCATTTTTTGACTGTGCTACCATGTGCAGTGCTAACCCTATACCTACCCATAGACCAATCTGTAAATGTATTTCTATCAATACCAACTAAAAAACTAAATACTTCCAGTGTTGGTAATACTTTATACTTAGCACATATACGGACATAGATATTAAATAAATTATCTAATAATTCTATATCGTCATTACTAGGTTTTTGAATATTATCAGCAATGTAAAAAATCATAGATACAAAGTTATCTGATACACTTTCTGTATCTCCATCTAGTTCGGTATCTATATATTCATCCACCAGTCTATATATATCGTTCTGATATACCTCAATACCTACTTCGCTTTTAATCGTGTTATCTTTCACAACATCACCTCCAAACATTACAAAAATAAAAAACGCCAACACAAGAAAAATAAAAAGTTATCATCTTGCGTCAGCGTTTGCTGCCGTCTGTATGCTACTGTTTCCAGAGCAGTATTTTAATATCTGCCCTTACTATACACGATACACAAATTATTGTCAATAATAAATTTATAATATTTATTTGTCGAGTTCGAGCCGTTTTTTATAAATCCTGGTACGGCGTCGGGGAATCTGCCCGACTATATATATACTTATCTTCTCTAACCTTATCTAACCTTATCTTATCTGGTCTACACTTTGGAAACAGATTGTATACAGACTGATAACAGAACTGCATACAACATGATTACAAGTCGATAACAAAATGACAACAAAAACGCAAAAAAAGACGGCTAAAAAGCCGCCCTTTCTCTTTCTGGAATCACTCGCCGAGATACTGGCTATATAGTTCGGTCCATGCGTCGGCGTCCAAATTGCTTTCCAACGCATCCGAAGCCTCGAACGGCTCCGTTTCCTCGTGGTCGAAAACGTCGGAAATTCCGACAGTGTATTGTTTGCCGTCAACCTCAACCCAAACGTTGGCGGCGTCGTTCTGAACCCCATTCCCTTTCAGGGCTTCATACTGGAATGAATCGAAATCCATTACGGCAAGGTCAAAGTCTGAACCATCGACGAATTCGCCGCTTTCGTCTGCCTCGAAATACTCGAGTGCGTACTCCTCAACGTCCGTCAAATGTTCGTTATAGCGAGCATATCTGCAACGGAGAGCAGAAAGCTCTTTCTTGGCTTCTTCCGCTTCTTCAATTGTCCATCTTTTCAATTCTTCCGGGTTTTCATCGTTGCCCCAAATTGTGTCACCTTTCTTAAATTTCTTCATTTCCTCGTTGGTTGCTCTACACTCCCCATGCAATAATCTAATTGTATTCATATTTTCCACCATTTCACGGCTTGCGCCGTGCCCTTTCTTTTTTGATTGATTTATTTTTGTTTGACTGTTATACTGTTCTTACAGTTTGGGCGGTGGCAAGTCCGCCCTTTCTGTATTCCCTAAACCGTTTTTTATTCGGTTTCTTTCGTCGTTGCTATTTTGTCGAGCATTTCAACAATTTCTTTTCTTGTGTACTGGTCTTTTTCCCCTTGTGTAAAGAGTAACCGAAGTTCGTACAACGTAGCCATTTTTGTATCTTTTCGCTCTTTTTCTGTCAAGTCCATGTTTTCCCCCTTTCTCCGATTGGCTTCTCTTGCCATCCACCAAACGGCTATTAGTTCATTTCCTTTGAACTAATTATATTATAGTCTATTTTCGTGTACTTGTCAATAGTCTATTTTCATATATTTTCATTTTTTTTATATTCCATGATTTCCCACGGCTGGCAATTTAACATATGGCATATATTGGCGATAACTTCGCAAGTTACATTTTGATTCTTTGCTAATTTCGCTACCGTGTTCGAGTGTATGCCGTTATTCCTTAACCATTGCTTATTATAACCCTTTCGCTCCAATAATTCCCACAAGCGAGAAAAATCTATAATTCCATTTGTGCCGTATGTTTTTTTGTTTATTGTTCCGCTCATTTCTTCGCCTCCTTTATATATATGATAATAGATTACTTTTTTTTTGTCAACGTCTATTTTTATGTAGCAATATGCACAAATATATATGTCTATTTTTGTGTATTATTACCTATTGTGTTTATGTCTATTATCGTGTATTATATATGTATCAAATAAAAAAAGCCGCCCGGCGTTCCAAACCACGAGCGGCACCAATCAAAAAAGAAAGGTAAGCCAACTATAACACAGTTGGCGAAAAGGTGCAAGACATGAAAGAAGCAATTGAAAAATTAGAGAAAAAAGGTTATCACGTTTGCAATCAGTATAACGGATTCGGAACAAACGAAAACGAATTCGAGTTATACAAAGGCGAAGAAGTAGTCATTGACCGATTAAGCGAGGCGCAAGTTATCGCATTGGCGGCATTATTGTAGGAGGTGGAAAAATGAAAATCAACAAATTATCGTGGGCGGTTGCCTACAAGATGGACAAAAGAACACAAGACGACGGAACAACGAAAGTTGTTACCGTCGCAAAGTTCAACACGGCGGAAGCCGGAGCAAACTTTATAAAAAAATGTCTACCAAAAGATACAAAAGAACGTTTTTTTGTGGTAGACGCTGACGCCTTGGAGGCTTGCGATGATGCGGACAAAATAAAGCGCCTTGAACACTCCAAGGAAGCGAGGTTTTACGCTTATATTGATGAATAAGCCGAAACGCTCCCAAATGTGGAGCGTCCACCGCGGGACGGTCTCCCGGTGCTGATGATGGCAGACCAGAAAGGCAAAAAATGATAAAAATTGACATGTGGTACGGCGATAAGCCGGAACAGGGCACAAGCCTAGATATTTGCTTTAATAACTTAGGTGCTTTTTATACTGGAAATATTAGAATTTTTGGGAAATTAGTTGGTGATTACTACGCCGACACAGTGCAAGAAATACAAGAAGCTTTTCCGCATCTTGCGAAAAAAATTGATGAGTGCTTGAATTAGACAAAAAAGAAGCTGCGCCGGTTTTTTCCGGCGGTTTCTTTTCTTGCATTTTGGCAAATAAAAAAGATTGGAGGCGGTTACATGGTTAAATCATTGCAAAAATGGCTAGAGAAATCCGGTTATAATCCGGAAAAAATCAAACTTTTCGGAGGTGGCGAAGCGTTGGAGGTATCAACGCCATACCAAGGACAAACACCAACGGCGGAACAATTCGCAACACTGGCAGAAATCCGGCGGCACGTGTCAAGGCACTATGCCGGGATAAAGGTTGAGCCGCGCGGGTTTTATTCGTCAATTTATATCTATTATAACAATTAGCCGGATGCGTTCCGGCTTTTTGTCGTGCGCTCTGCCTGCTTTTGGTGTGCGCGCCCTGCCGCCGTTTTGCTTTTCGCAAATCTCCGGCGGTGTGTTTGCGGTACAAAAAAACAAAAGATTGTTTTTATCCTGCCGGATGCGTTCCGGTTTGGTTTGGATGCAAAAAACACATAGCACCTTGACAACGCTTTATATTAGCCGTATACTGATTTTATATATTTATGGCAAGTTTATAGGCTCATGAGACAAAAAAGCAAAATAAGAGCCTTGGAACGTCTCACAAGGGCAAGCCTTTATTTAGCGTATCTAAAATCAGCAAAGTAAAAAACAGTGCAAAAACTGTTAATATAAATCAATTTGAAAAAATTTACCCTGCAACTATAAAAATCAGCAACCCCGGGGGGTATCAAAAAATTTGCATTATCGGGCGAAAATTCCGAAATCGCAAAAAATCTCTCTCCAACCTTGAAAATTTGGAAGGTAGGGGGGGTATCAAAATATTTTGCTTACCGGGTGTAAAAAGAAAGGAGTGTTCACCATGAACAAAAAGACAAAAGCATTAGACAAGGAAACTTACAAAGAAATCATAACCGCAATTCGCAAGGGCTTCAATTACGGCGAACACGTATTCAAGCCAAACAAACGGCTTGCGACATTACTAGTAGTGCAAGCAAACATCGGAGTTAGAATCTCTGATATACTGCACCTTACGCTTTCAGACGTAGTATACGAGAGCGGTCGCTATCATCTGGATATTGTAGAGCAGAAAACCGGCAAGGGAAGAAACTTCACGGTTCCAACTGAATTATTCCAGTTCTTAAAGCAGTACACAGAGGATAACGGCATTGCACCAACCGCAAGAATCTTTCCAATCAGCGAAAGAGCCGTACAGAAACAATTGAAGATTGTAGCGGATTTCTTTGGAATTGACGGAATATCAACACACAGTTTTCGTAAGTTCTACGCTACGGAAATGTACCTTAACAACGATTATGATATTGAGTTGGTGCGTCACCTGCTACAGCACTCATCCAGTTCCACAACGCAAAGATATATTGCAATCAGCGAAAAGCGTGTTGAGAACGCATTGAAAAATCATTTGTGTATCATCTGATTGTATGATACACTGTAAAGGTCTAAAGCCAATATAATACGGCAACCATTTATTTCTCCCCCCGGTTGCCAATTAGACAAAAAAGTAGGAGCCTTTTCCATAATTTAGGCTCCTATTTCTTATTATTGTATTGCAAGTTGGACTAATCTCATCTTTTGTAGGGGTAATTATACCATTCATACTTCGTATTCCTCCTATCAAAAGTTTTATGATACGCAAACAGCATTTGTGCGTATCGGGTACATACCCCAATATTCCTCACGCACGGTGCTTTTCTTTCTATTTCTTTTTGTTTTTCTTCCTTGCAACGTGTTCCAGTATGGTTTTCTCTGCTTCTTCTCTTAGTTCCGCAAAGTACGATACAACTTCCATAACAAACCTTGATTCGTAACCTTTTTCGTACTTATAGAGTATCTTGTAATCATCTACATTGTATGATTTCCCAATATCCAAAAGAATCTTGTGATACAATCCTCTTCTCGTCAGTTTGTATTCCTTACAAAGATACTCAAAGTTTGGTTCCATTTCTGCAAGCCATTTATCCTCTACGAGTAGCGGATAGGTTTTGCGTTCCGGAATCTCCTGCTTTACCTTGAAGTATGAATTTACTAATTGACGCTGTACTTTCCATGCTATATCTCCGTTTAAAGATTTTACAATCATCAAGTAACCACTTTCTGTTAATAGTGTAATTCCTTTGTTCGGCACAGTGATATTTCTAATGTACGAATTTGTCTCATTAGAATTCTTCTTTGTCAAAGAGAAGTAATCTTCACCCTCAATAAAGTGTTTCTTGTTTCGGTTAAAGTTTCTTCGTGCTGTACCTGATTTATTTTCGTGCACTGTATCAATATCCTTGAAAGTAACAACTCGCTGTCCGTTATACTCTCTAATTTGCATTTCGGTGTTCTCAATGGTAATTACTTCGTTCATTAGCAAGCACCACCTTTCTCTGGGAAGAAATCAATCTTTCCGTTTGTCAGAAATTTAGCACAGTATGAAAATCCTGCAATAAACGATGCTTCTTGTACATCTGCTATGCCATCGCGAATTGATTCATCTATATTCTGAAACAGGCTCGGGTTTAATATGTCTCTCAAACGGGCAATGGCGTCTTCCGCTGTTTCCCAGTTCTTGTTGATAATACAAACTTCCTCGGAATTGTTCATGTCTTTTGTGTCCATAAAGTTCCGATAAGCAATTTTTAATAATTTTTCCATGTTTTTTCCTCACTTTCAAATAATGCTTGATTTTCCGAAAGAAGATGATAGAATAAATTTATCAATCTTTTTCGGATTGGTACTTGTAAGAGTAACTGTTACTTGTCTATGGTGCCGGTTACTCTTATTTTTTTATCATTTTTCCATGAAGTTCTTCTACACCTTTTTCAATTACCTCTGTTCTTGATATACCTAAAAATTCAGAACATTCTTTCAGTTCATTTGCAGTTTTTTCAGTAATCCTAAGTTGCAAACTTACATTCTTTGAAGTTCCGTTTTTGGGAGGTCTACCCATTTTTCTTGGCATTTAATTCACCTCACTTTCTGCCATGGCATAAGTATATCATTTGCAATGGCATAAGTCAACCCCTAAATGCAAAAAAATAGAGACAATATAAAATTATACTGTCTCTATCCAATAAATCTAGTTGTCAAGCATTTCATTTACTCTCTGCATATTATCTCCAGTATCATACACAATCACGCATGACCTGCCAAAATAAAAAACTGCTAAGAATATAACGCAAATTAAAATAACAATTAAAAGTCTTTTCCACATATTTCTATTCCTTTACTAATTAGTGATATAACTTAAACATGTCGGAAGAAAGTGATTCCGCATATATCTTAATATCGTTTTCAGCATTGGTTATGCTTGTTGAAAAATCATCATAGTTTCCTGTCGGACTTGCAAGCAAAGAATATAAACTGTGTATTGCATTACAATAGTTTTCTGTATCTTCGCAGATGTCTTTATATTCATTATAAATGTAGTCATCTGATTTAATTTTTTCCCATTTTGAATAGGTTTCCTTAAATTTCTCATATTGTTTTGCCGTTTTATTTGAATACACTGTATCACTTATGCAAAGATTCACGGCATCAGAGAAGTCTCTAAATTTCCCATTCTTCTTTAATGTCCATTTATTTGTCTCTTTGCTTTTCTCTTTCCAAATAGCATTACTCCATGTATGGGTTGCTTTTATGCTTATGTTGGATAGATTAGAAACAAATTTATCTGTAGAATCAAATAAATCACCAGTCAACTTGACAAAATCACGTTTATTTTGACGTCTTTGTTTTTGCTCTGCAATTTCCTTTTCCTTCTTTTCTTCTTCCGCTTTCTTTTTCGCTTCCGCTTTCTTCTGTTCCTCAATTCGCTTATTGTTCTCTTGAACAAAATAATAGGTAACACCACCTGCAACACCGGCAAGCAACATAACAATAATCACGATTAAAGCTATCTTTTTATGCTTTTTGGATTTCTTATTCTGTTCAATTGCAAGTTCCTTATCTGCATCCGTAATTGTTCTTCCACAATTCGGACACTGGTTTGTTTGGTTGCTAACTTTCTTTTTGCACTCCGGACATTTAATCAAAGCCATGAGCAATTCCTCCTCTTTTATTTTTGATTGTATATTATCATATTTGACTATATTTGTCTATAATGCAGTTCTTAATGTTTGAAATACATTGTTTGTTATGCTAATTATTTCATCTGCGTATGTTGCCAAAAAGTCGCAAAACATTTCTTCCTGCTCCAAAGTCATATCAATTCCATAGGAAAACATTGCGCTATGGCATATCTCATGTAGCAAAACTTTGCGTAAAAAACCGCCGCGCAAAATATTTGATATATAAATTGTTTGATTGTTTCTATCGCACATTCCGCAAGTATAACTTCCGTCACTTCTTTGTAACATATTGCTATAAGGTGATACTATTACTATATTCCAAACAAAACCATTCATAGTATACAATCTAACCACTCCAATCAAAAAGGGGCAATTACGCCCCTTTAATTCTTTTTGTTAAAACTTCTGCAACAATGTTTGCATTTTGGCTTTGAGTAAATTTTTTTCTTCCTGCGAACTATCCGCAATCATTTCCGTAATGTCTTTTGATAATTCACCCATGTACTTTTCTAACTCTTTCATTTTGTACTGCTTATCTGCCGGTGTATCTGCTTTGTGCATTTCTTTTGATTCCATATAAGACATACGGCTCATTCCGCTTCTGCCCTCTCTGGAATCTCTCATCTTCATGTTTTTATCCATTCCGGTATCAGTGTAATACATAAGACCGTCTCTGTGTTTATCCATATCTCTGTACCATTCCGGGTCATGTTCCCGGTACATTTCAGGCGTCATATGGTAGTATGGTTCGTCATATCCTCTACGGTACGTTCCACGTCCTTTCGGAGCAAATCTTCCGTCAGCGTATCGGTATTTGTCATAAAATCTTCTTCCGTCTCCGTAACGCTCAAACATTTCAAGCGTTTCTTCCAAGTTTGATTCATCCATTGCCTTTGTCAAGGTTCTGTAGTACATTGCTTCCGACAAATCTTTCATCATGTCTACTACTTTTCCCATTTCGCAAGTATCGACATTTTCGATTCCAGATTCCATTTTGATTTTGGCACATTCGGAAAGTTTTTCAATCATACAATGCATTCTTTTAATATCCATCTCAATCACCTCCACCGGTTGTAACAAGAGTTCCATCACCGTTTATTGCATTTAATCTGTTGTCTGGAGCACAAGCAATTCTTCCAAGCAATTTGAAAACCCCGCTATTTGACGTGGTTTCAACTCTTGTACTGTATTTTGTTCTTGTTCTGATACTACAAGCCGTTGCCTGCGTACAATCACATTTTGTCAGTGGGTAAAGTACCGTACCAGTTCCAATCTGGATATATACCGGAGCAGAAATTGTTGTTTCTGCCGGAATGCTCTGTGCCACAACAATGCAATATTTTGAATCATCGTTATAACTTCCTTCCGGTATTCTGATAATAAGACCAGTACCGGCAGTAAATGTAACTGCCTGACTTATAATCAATTTCTTGCAAAGTTTGCATACGTTTTTACAATTATTCATAATCTACCTCCTAAAAATCAATATGGGATAAGCCATAGACCTATCCCATAGAGTAATAATCAGCCTATTTCGGCGAGTTTTTCTGATATTCTGTTTTGATTCTTCTGCATATTAGCAACAACCGCAACCGTTGTTAAGACCTACTCCATAAGCGGACTGGTAAGGTGAGCAAGTGATGTAAGCTGGTACGGCAGTAGGTCGCAACTGGCTTACAAGATATTGGTTCTGCTCTGACTGTGAAGCCGCCAATTTAAGGTTCTGATTTTCAGTCTGCAAAGTAGACAATTTGTCGTTTACAAGGAAGTCAAGGATGCTTCTTGTGTTTGCGTTCTGATTGTCGATAATATCTCTTGTATTGTTGCACATAGAGTTCTGGAGTGCGTTTGTCTGCGTTGAAATGTTGTAATTCACGCCCTGAATAGCTTCTCTTGTTGCACAGCAGCAGTCGGAAATCTGATGAGATACATCATTGAATCCCTGCTGGTTCTGAAAACCAAGCGTACAGATTGAGTTATCAAGAGTTCTGAAATTGCTGTTGATTGTGTTGTTCAGCGCATAGTTACTGTCCGCCAGTCCGTATGTCTGCTGGTCGAGTTTGCTAATGAGCGTCTGCTGGTCTACTGCGGCTCTAACATCTGCCTGTGTAGCACAAGGAACGGATGCTCTGTCACCGCCGTTGCCGTAACCGCCGCCAAATCCATTACCCCATCCGCCAAAAATAGCAAATAAGATAATCAAGACCCACCAGCCGTTTCCATCGCCCCAACCGTCGTTGTTGTTTCCTGTCACTGCCGCAATATCGGCAAGACTAGGTGAATTTCCGTTAAACATTTTGTTTACCTCCATTGTTTTATTTACAAATGGGAAACTAGTTTTAAGCGCACAACCCAAAATGTACTAACGTAAATTGCATCTTTGCATAATTGATTTTCTTATTTCATCTGGTGTAGTTCCTTTTTCTTTGCAGACATTTTCTGCAAATTCCTGTAACCCTCTTGAATCTCCATTTCTATACATCTCAATAGCATTTTTCGCCATAGGGTTACTCATAACTTCATTGTTTTTTGTAATTTCTTCTAAAAATTTCTGTGGATTTCTCATTGCTTTCATAAAACTAATTGGATTAAGCATCTGTATCACTCTCCTTTTTAGTCGTAGTCGAAGATTTAGTGCTTCTAGTCGAAGATTTAGTCGAAGTTTTAGTTAAAGACGATTCCAAGTTAGAAATTTTGTTTTCTAACTCATCGAATCTTTTCATAATTACTTCTGTGACCTCTTCTGATATGCCTATTTGACTTTTTGAGTTGCCCTGTGTCGGATTGTTAGGTTCTGTATCTAAAGCTGGCTTAAAAGTCAAAATATGAGTTCTTCCATTTGCAAGCCATTGTTTTCCAAATATTTCTGTCCCGTCTGCTTTTGGGAAATAATATATATTTCCATCCATCGGAATGTCTGTTGCTTTTACAACGTCAATGCTATCAACAACTTTTCCAATAAAACTTGTCTGTTGTGATGTTGTCTGCATTTGAGAGTTCTGCATAGGCGGTTGTAAGTTCTGCTGACAATTTTGCAAAAAGTTCATTCTTTCTGCGTATGGATTTTGAACATATCCATTATTCATCGGATAAAAGTTCTGATAATTTTGCATCCGGATTCTCCTTTCTTATTTTACCAATAACATTTTCAAACACGCTAACGGCTGTAGCCTGCGTTCCAATAGGTATTCTCTGCATTTCATTTTCGCTAAAAATCATTTCAAGAATCTCGTCTTTGAACATATCAATCACTCCTTACAATTAAAACTTACACCAAAAAAAGACGGATAAACCGTCAGAAATCATTCAAAATTTATTCATATGTATTATTGGAAACAATGCTCTTTTCTTACAATCACGTACTTTGTTTAGTGTAAAACAATGTATTAAATTATTTACACCATTTATACACCATTTTCCTAAAAAATATAGTTGTTTATAGACATTTATGCAAAAGTTAAAAATCCTCTATGTACCGAAAACAACGCATTTTCGCCTTTTTTAACATTTCAAATTTCAAAGGCGGCGAAATGGTACGAGTTTTTATAACCAACCATTTTTCGGCACTTTTAAGCGTTTTGTTTTTTAACTTACACCAAATTTACACCAAATACACCGTTTTACATAGCAATATATTGTTCCATTTCTTTCGCAACATCATCTGGTTTCTTGTGAGTATACACATCTAATGTCGTAGATATATCCGAATGTCCCATTACTAATTGCAATGTTTTTACATTCATACCTTTTTCAACCATGCGGCTACAGAATGTATGTCTTAACACATGAGGTGTTATTTGCGGCAACTCTCCAAGACCAAGTTCAATATGCTTTTTTCGGACTTCTCTCATTGAACCCTCTAAATTTCTTCTTGTTTTTGGAAAACCCAAGTGGTTTATAAAAACAAATCCAGTATATCCGTCAATCGCATATTCGACTTTAGGTCTAACTTCTGTCCTTTTGTGCATAAATGCTTTTCTTGTTGCGTCATTCATTGCAAGTATACGGTTTCCTGCTTTTGATTTTGGTGGAAGAACAACGTATTTGCCACTAATTCTGTGCAATTGCTTATTTACATTTATTCTTCTGTTTTTGAGGTCTACATCCTTAAATGTAAGTCCATATAATTCACTTACCCTCATTCCAGTATTCAAAAGAATCACCACATCATCATAGATATGTCGAAACCATCCATGATTGGAAATAAATTCAATATAATGGTTTTCCTCTTCTTCACTCATTGAAAATCTTTGCTTTGAATCGTTTTCGATTATGTTTGATAAAGTGAATAGAAATGGATTTTTGACTATATAATCATCCTCAACTGCCATTTGAAAAGCCGGTTTCAAAAGTGTTTTTGCATTTTGAACCGTTCCATACGAATACCCCATATTGCTTAAGGTAATCATATAGCGCTTTGCCAACGATGTTTTTATGTCTTTGATTGGAATATCCAATATCTGTATCTTGTCAAGCATATTTATTAGGTATCTATACTTCTGTTCTGTTGTTATGCGAACCTTTTTTAGTGATAAATACCTGTCTATCAGTTCCAGGACTGTTATTTTATTGCTTTCCCAAGAAACACCAGATATTATTTCTGTTTTTGTTACTTGTAACTCTTTTTGTCGTAGTTCGTTTAATGTTCTGGCATATATTGTTTGACGTTTCTTTGATAAATCAGTCCATCGGTACATATAAGTACCGTCAGTTCTTTGGCTTTCTCCTTTCTCTAATACTCTTCCTTTGTTATCTTTTCTGCTTGGCATACACATTCTCCTTTCTTAAAGAAAAGAGCATTGTTAAAGAATAATTATATCACTAACAACGCTCTATAGCAAATAATAGGCACTTATAGAAAGTTATAAAACCATTGTCCTGTCAAGATACTCTTCCATCTTTTTCCTTTTTATAAGGTTTTTTCTTCCTATAACAAGAACAAGTTCATTTCTGTTTTCGTTCACAATTTCCCTCATTCTATCCTTTCCAATATTAAAATAAGCCGATGCTTCTTCAATAGTAAGGTTATACTTTTCACATACTGGAATTTCTTTTTTCACTTCTATCATCTCCTTTGCCTTATTTATTTTCCAATCAATCCTTGATACTCTTCTTATGACGGTTGATTCCGACATATTGCATTTCATCTCTATTTGTCTTAATGTATAGCCTTTTGATATGCATTTGAATATTTGTTCTTCATCTTCGGTGAAATTGCAAATTTTTTCAATTTCATCAAGTTCCGGCTTAGTCAATGAGGATAAATACTTTCCTAATCTCATAAGCCTTTTCCTTTCATTCTATAATTTTTTTGTTTGGTTTATTGGCTTCATTAACCAACGCAATCAAAAACTCCTGCGTTTTTCTCGGAAGTTCACTATGTTTGATTTCCGCAATTACTTCTCTGTACTGTTCTTCTGATAATCTTTCCATGGTCTGTTACTCCTTTTATAATATAATATTCCGCTCTCTTGTAATTCTTTCCTTGCTTCATTCGCTTTCTGCGAGCGTGCTTTTTCAACATTCATCTGATAGTGTTTTTCGCATACCTTGTATCCATCTTTTACTTTTTCACCGCAAAAGCAACACAAGCCGTTTTCAATCCATGTTTTCTTTTTCGTTCTAGCCTTTGCTCTCTGACTATTTCTGCTTTTCTCCCTGCATATTCCACAAGTCAAGTACCCGTAATCGGCTTTTCGCTTACGGCACCGTGGACAAATACCTTTTTCTACGTCCTGCTTATATGTAAGTTTCGCCCATTCCTTGTGTTCTTTGTTATATCTCTTTCGTGCTTCTTCACTTTTATTTCTTCGATTATTGCATTGTATTGATTCATTTGCACGGCATTCCGGGCATGATGATTCACTACTGCCGATTGGAACCTTTCTGCAAATAGGACATATGCCAACTTCTTTATAGCATTGTTTATTTCTTCTTTCGTTCTCCGACTTTTTACTGCGACAACTTATACATCGTAAGCCGTCTCTATCTAGTGGCTTTCCACAATCAATGCAAAGTCCGTTCTGCTTTCTTCTATCGTACAATCGTTTTTGATAGATATTGCTCAAACAAACACCTCACTCATCCTCATCTGATTTAAGGATTCGGACACCGCATTTCTCTCTGACTTTATCTATATACCAATCAACATTAAACTTTGTTGGGTCCTCATCCATCTTTAATGATTCATCGGATATACGTTCAATAAGACGATTGATTCTTTTGTTTCCAAATCCAAATTCTTCGCAAAGTGCAAGAAACATAATTCCAGTAGCAAGTTCAAATCCCTCATTCTTACCAGTTATATATGCCCTTGCCATAATTTTTGTTTGTGTTGGCTTACCACCGGTCAATTTCTCCTGCACACGTTTTTCTCTCCGCATTGCTGCTCTTTTGTTTACTGCCATGTTATCCGTCCTTTCTAGTATTTTTACTTAGTCACTTGTTTTTGAATTATTATTCATGCCACCTGCTTTTACAATCTCGATTGCTTTATTTAATCCGTTGCAATAACAACAATGACTTTCATCCTCTTTGCAAGTAGGAAGTTCACAAATGGAACATTTTTTACTTTCATCTTCCAACTGTTTCAAAACCTTATCTTCCTCATAGGCGGTTGGAATATTTTTTAATTTATTTATAAATCTTTGTAACTGTAGAACAGATATTTCTACTTTCATGATATTAGGTCTACCACTCGTGTAGACTTCAAGTTCATCTATGACATCATTTACCTCGCTTCTACTTATTAAATCACTCATTTCTTCAACTCGCTTTCTAACAATTCAGGATTGTCAAAGATGTTGCCGATAACCTCCCATTTACTGGAATCAAAATCTTCAATTAAATCAACCTCTCCATCTGCCGAACCACGAGCATCCGAATTTTTGTATTTGTGTGTGCATATTCCAAATCCTGTAATATCATCACACCAACAAACCTCTGCAAAGTAATCATGTTCTGAATCCAAACCAGAAAGGTACGGATAAATAAAACCATCCATAAGGTCATTTTCAAATATAAGGTGATTGTACATATCCCTTTTTCCTGTGCATTGGCAAATGGTGGATGGGTCTACTTCAATCATATCGGGAACATCATTTGTCATTCCCCATAGAATGTATCTTTTCTCCCAAATACCATATAAATACCCTTGCACCCACTTCCCATTATTAATCCGCTTTGCTTTGGATAAATACCTATCTTTCATTTTCATCCTCCAATCTCATACCACAATAAGGACAATATTTTATACCATGAAGCACATTTCCAAATTGTATATACCATCCTTTTTTATCATCCGAATACTGATATTTCACAACACTAGCAAACTTACAGTTTTTTAGATGTTTACAATTATGCTCTTTCATAAATTCTAAATTGTTGCTCATATTTTCTCCTATTCTGCTTCTGATTGAAGCCATTCTTCCCACGCACTGTGTTCCTCTTCGCTCGGAAATTCATGCTCCATCCACTGATAATCTGATTTTACTTTGCAAAGAAACACTGCCAACTCTTCATCCGACATTGCCCTAATCCTGTCTGCGTTAGTCATTGTTATCACCTCTCATTTCTTCAAAATAAAATCTAATTGGTTTCATTTTTTCTTCCAATAACCCATACTTCAAAGCCAGCTTATAGCCAAAGTTCTTTCTAAGGTTATTCATCATGGAAACCTGCAGTCGTTCTCTGAAATCCTCCAAGCTAAATGTTGACTTATAAAAGTTACATTGCCTACAAGATGGCATAAGGTTTTCAATTTCATCGAGAAAGTCCGCTTCTCCAATTGCGTATGCTGTCTCATATCTATGTAGTGATTCTACATGGTCTACTTGCATATCCTTATACTCTAACTCACAACCGCAATAAGCGCATCGGTGGTTACACTTTTCATACACTGCAAGTCTTTGTTTTTTGGATATTGTCTTATGCTTACTCATAATTACTCCTTTCCCGGCTTTTCGCACCGTTCAAATTCCACAACCCATACATAAGGATTCGCATGCCATCCGTATATGTCAATGTCTTTTCCGTTGATAGTTGTGTTCCACAGATTCTTAAAACGCTTTACATATGTGTTGCAACTTTCACAATCAATTTCGACATGACCAAGAGTGTTAATATCATGCGAATCCAGCAACCCAACACCATTACAAACTGGGCAATATGACTTATCTACCGGATAATCAAAATCGTCCGGCATTCCCTCGGCTTTTGCTCCTGCTTCCGTTATCTCCTGTATCCGCTCCACTCTCACATCCGTTACTTTCAGCCAGATACGAGCGGCTTCTTTTGGCATGTGGATGGACGGATGCCATGTACAAAAGAAATTATTATCATCAGCCTTGTAATAATATTTTTCTTTTTCATCCCCATAAGAACCCTTGCACCATGTCTCACGAACATACAGAATGTCTCCCGGTTGGTATGGTGGAATATAAGGGCAGAGCCTTTCATTCCCCCGAGGTTTTGTGATATAACCATTTGGGTGTACCTCAAATGGCTGTTTTAATACTCTTCGTGTACAAGTCTTTCTTCCTTCCAAAATGGCTCTCACCATTTCTGTATTAAATAGAATTGGTCTAATCTTCATAATTATTCCTCGCTTTCTTTCAAATCTTCGACTTCTTCCTCTGTTGCTTCTCCGTCAATCGTTTCGGTGCGATATTTCCAACCGGTTTGATAACCATACATTGTGAATTTCTTGCCACAATTATCACAAGTGTATTCGTTGGTATCTTCGGTATAGCAATCAACACAATCACCGCCTATGTATGTTTCTTCATAAGACGGCTCGTATTCTTCGCCACAATAAGGACAAATGATATTCTCGTCATCTTCATAATTCCAATAACTATCGCTCATATTTCCTCCTATTCTACTTTTGATTATCAACCTAGCATTGATAACCTCTTTCTAACCATCTATTTTTAAGTGGCGTTTTTGTGTATATTGTTCCGTAATAATCATCCTCACAATATCCACAATGCTGGTCTACATATGCATATAATCCAAAATCATCTCTTTGAGGTTTTGATGCGACTTCATATTCTTTTAATTCTTTTGATTTTTTATAAAGCCTATTATCCCTTTCATAACATTTTTCTAATGTCATATCTTCAAGAGATTCTCCATAACCACCAAAAGGATTATCATACTTTTTCTCAAATTTCATTCTGATTTTGTTATGTCGTGCTATTCTCAATAACATAAATAAAACATACCATTTTTCAAAAATTTTTTTCATTTCATCTCTCTCCTTTTTTGCTAATAATCATATCTAATTTTTATTTACAACTTCTACATTTTTTACCCAAATCACTGCACCTTGTGGATGCTTGTAGTACCATATGTCTTTAATAGGCGTCACATCAGATAATACCCATGCATATGGTGTTTTGTATCTTTTTTTTAGGTCTGAGTAAGAAATATCAACACAATGTTCTTCTCTTTCTTCTGACCAATCAGAACATGATATAGGATATGTAGCACTAATTACGGCAGTTGCAACAATTTTGTGAGTTCCGCTTTCAAGAAGGTATATTTTCTCTCCTTCATTTTTTGTATCACTTCCTCTTATTTCAATGGTCTTTTTGCCATTAACAATAAGGTCTAACCATTTCTTTTTAATAATTAAACCATCCATAATTACCTCCTATTCTGCTTCTGATTGAAGCCATTCAAGTATTGTTGGTGCTTTTGCTTGACAATCTTTACAAGAAATTTTATCTTGCTCACAGTCTTTATTTGCATATCCTATAAAATCTACAAAGCAAGTGTTTTTTATTTTCTGTATAAACTCTGCCAACTCTTCATCCGACATATTCCTTATCCTGTCGGCATTGGTGTGTTTCACATCAACAAGTTCAAAACACTCATCACGCCATTTCAATACATTATCAATATTGAATGAACTGTAACCTACATGGTAATAATCTTCGCCGACTTTTTTGTACTTGATTTCGTAATATGGCTTGTTGTCTGCCATCCTTACGATAGTTTCCAGAGACGTAACTTTGCTTTTTGTATCATCATTTTCTGAAACTTTGCTATCGCATCTGTAACAAGGCTCATTATCTCTTGGATTGCTGTTATGCTGACAGTTGCAAGAAATCTTTTCTTCACTATCATCAAATGCTTTTAAAAACATTTTAGCAATTTCTTTCTCGTATCTACCACACATACCTTTACAATCAATATTCGCAATAACTCTTGAAAAGAAATCTTTGAATTTGTCAACAATATAATCTCCTGTGAAATCTTTAGGTATGTCAATTACTACTTTCATTTTTTTCTCCTATTCTGCTTCTGCTCGAAGCCATTCCCAAATTTCCGTCACTGAGTGCATTGAAACCCCATTTTCGATAGTCATAATGCTGCCATCTTTATAAGTTTCTATTGAACACATAAAATCAAGCAACTCTTCATCCGACATATTCCTGATTCTGTCTGCGTTAGTCATGTTATCACCTCCAATTTCTATAGTCAGCAACTTTTCAGCCTTTGGATTGCCTAGTTTCAATTCTTTGATTTGAAATCTGTATTTATAGGCATCCTTCCCAATCTTTTCAGATAATTTCTTTCTTGCTTTTGTTTTGCTTGGTTCACAAATACCAAATTGAAATTCTTTCTTTTTGGTGTTCCAGACACCATAGCGTTTCTTACGATTCATTCTGCACCTCTCAATTCTTTCAGTTTATGCAATTCTTTCAAAATACTCATTCAGTCTTTTATATGTAATATCAAGATAACCACAGTCATCATCCCCATCTTCTAAATACAACCGTATATCTGATTCACCTATATAGCCCTCTGTGTACTCGTATATACTCCCTTTGTGAATTGTTATATATTCGTCAGTAGGACTATCGTTCTCGTCATATTTTGGAACATAAAATTCTTTAATACATTTATACTTTTCCATTCTGATTACCTCTCAATTCTTTCAGTTTTGTTTCTGCTTTGGATTCTCCTAATTCAATGCCAGCAAGACATCTACTTGCATAAGCCTCTTCGTAACACCAAAAATAACTCCGTCAATGGACATTCAGAACACTTACACTCTTCGTGGTGACAAGTTGCTTTAGTATGAACACATTCTCTGTGTTCTACTTTATCATCAGCAAGTGGCAATTTAAGAAGTCTGCTCTTTTCCTCTAAATCCTCATACTCTTTTAATTTAAAGTACGCTTTCCGCCAATATTCAGCATTATCAATCAATGTAGGTATTTCTTTTTCGCTATTAGTCAATCTTTTCATTATAATCTCCTTTCATTTATTAAACATAACCTCTTTTGTTTAATTCTATTGCCCTTTTTTCTGCTGCTATCTTGATTGCACTTTTTTCATTAAATGCAAAAACATAAACTCCTACACTATTGTCATAGCTACATATAGTTACTGGATTATCTTCTGGGTCGAAATAATCCAAATCATCTTTTATGTACACATTTTTTACATTTCCGTTTTTATCAAAGCGAATAAAATACAAATCTTTATCTGCAAGAACGTCGTTGTAAACTTCCGTATCAAATTCCTCTATTTCTGCAATTCCAAAATTGCCAGAAAATTTTTTCTGTAATATCTGTGCTTTATCGTAGTCTTTCACAACCGCACAAATATGATAATCTGAATATTCTCCTTTGGTTATTACATATACTTTCATTTCATTTGCTCCTTTCTTAAATAATTTCCTTATATAAATCTTCTTTTCCTTGCAATAACTGTCCTAAAATTGCAACAAGAACATTTACAACAATGGAATTTCCGGCTTGTTTATATAACTGCGTATTTGAATTAACTTTTTCTGCCTTTTCAAAATCTTCATCCGAAAAGTCCATCAATCTCCAACATTCTTTTGGTGTCAACTTTCTAATTCGATATTGTGTCGCAACTTTTATTTGTTGTGTTCCACCACCATTAACAGTAGTAATATTAGGGCATAGTGCTTTTTCATCGTATACTGTGTTTGATTGATGCTGACCGGTCCCATTATCCATAAATCCTAACTGGTTAGGCTTTTCATATTGTTTTCTCAATGCCTTCCCTTCTTCCGTTCTAACCATACGGATTGAATTTGCTTCTACAATCATCGGTTGTTTACACCCCCACTGCATAGTGCTTAGAGTAGGACTTAAATGGCATTTGTCATACACATTACCTGCGTAATTACCGCCAGAAAAGCCAAATATGTTCCATATTTTTCTTTCCATTCAATCACTCCATTTGTTCCATAGTTATTTAACCCTTTATAATCTCTTGACATAAGCGTTGATGATACGTCAATTTTTTGTGCTTGTGGTTCTAATTGTTTATCAACCATTCCTTTCAACAATACAGTTTCCATCTGACCGCAAGTTTGAGATTCCTGCGTCATATCTTGCCTTAATGCAGTTTCCGACTCGCTTTTCTCTTGGCTCGTTAATTGTTCCGTCAACGCAAGTCTGCTCTGCTCTGCTCTGCTCTGCTCTGCTCTGCTCTAGTGATTGTATTTTGAAGTGTTCCGTTGTCAATTAGTTTCTGTATCAATTTCTGTGCTTTTTCGTTATTGATGTAATACTTCTCGTCAACTTCATCTTCCAGATAATCTTTCATCACTTTTTGCAGTTCAATAGGATTTGGAAATGTAAATTTATAATTTCCTAAAATGCTAACCATAAAGCAACGATTTCTGTTTTGAGCAACACCATAATTCTTTGCGTTTAAGTCCTGCCAATAATTTGAATAACCTTTGCTTTCAAGGAATGCTATCCATTTTTGGAAATCTTCCATGTTCTTCTTTCCGTGAACCTGTGGAACATTCTCCATAAGTAACACTTGTGGTAAATTGCCAACCTCATTCAGCAATCTTTCTACTTCCCACAATAGTCCGGACCTTGTGCCGCTACCTTTAACCATTCCCTTTTGCTTACCTGCAACCGATAAATCTTGGCAAGGAAAAGAGTAAGTAAGTAAGTAAGTAAATGTTTCAGTGTCAACTATTTCCAAATCAGAACCGCTTATTTGAGTTATGTCTGTAGGTTCAAAATCTGTTCCGTGAATTGCGTTGTAACTTTTGATTGCGTACTTATCAAATTCAACAACCTTGTAATGTTCAAAGTCCGCTCCTAATCTTTTAAGTGCCATAGCTTGCGAACCTACTCCGGCAAATAATTCAATTAAACGAATTTTGTTATTTATTCTAAAATCTCTTCTAAATACAGAAAAAATATTTAATTGTTCATTCATATCATTACTCCGTTTGTTCTAATTTTTTACTGCGACTTTGCACATCATTAAATATTGCAAAAATAATCTCATGCGATAATTTAGTTGCGTATTTTTCTCCGATTGCAATGCCAGTTTCCGTAAACTCTTTCCACCAAGAATCATAATCTTCCGGGTAGTAATATTTCTTACGCCAATTCCAAATATCAGTCCACATATGCTGTTCTTCTGGAATCTGCGATGCATTTACGCTTCCCATACAAACACCACCTAACTAAATATTGAATTATCGTAGTCCTCAACAAATCCACCGCTTTCGTTATCCCAACCAAGACAAATATTCAAATCATCGTGGTCTCCGTAGATTCGTTTGGACTTTTCATCGTAGTGTACTTTCCAACCTCTGTATGAAGTTCTTCCAAATACACGATTTTTAGTAACAGAAATTATTCTCGGATAATTTTCCATCGTATTCTCATCTTTATTTACGTTGTAGTGAATAATCACTCCTGCTGAATTGACAATATCGGAATCGCCACGAATTGAATCGTCCATATCTTCATCATCAATTCCGCTATCTTTTCTCTTGTGAGCCACTAAGATAATACAAACATTGTAAAATCTAGCCATATCCTCTAGTGCGTTTGAAACTTCGCTCTGTGCTTCCAACTTACTTCCCTTAACTCTCGTTTTGTTTATCATTGTCATTAAATTATCAATCACAATAACCCTTGCATTTTGGCTTACTATCATACGTTCAATTGTATTCAGCAAGTCAGTATCTTCATCTTTAACCATAGTGCGGTCGTAAAGCATACACTTTCCACGATACCACTCTACAATCTTATCTTTCGCAGATTTGCGAACGTAACGCTTTACATAATCTCTCCTATCTTCTTCCACTACGTTTGCCGGTCCAGCAATCTGAAAATCAATCGCATTCTTAAAAAGATAATTTGGCATTTCTCCGGAATATACAAAAACATTGTCACCTTTGTTTAATGCTCTTGTTATAATCTGCCCTACAAAAGTTGATTTTCCTTTGCCTGATTTTCCAGTAACGATAGTAACAACACCAAATGGGATTCCTCCGCAAAGCAAGTTGTCTACATCCGCAATACCGGTCGGTATCTTCTCAATACTGTATGGGTCAAGTTCCTTTACATCTGCCAAATCAATCACATTGTCGATTGGCAGCTTAACCGATTCTTCAACGCATTTTCTAACCTGCTGTGCTCCATATTTGAGAAGTATCTCGTTTGCGTCCTTGCAGTCTTTGTAATTGTCCTCTCTGACGTGTTCTACACGGTCTTTTAGACGTTTTGCAAGTTCATCCAACAAAGATATTGAGCCTTTCTCAAAATCTCCAAAAACGATGATTTTTTTCCATTTGCAAAGCCAATCCCAACAATAGGGAATCCATGTAAAGCCTTTGGCACCGGTTGGAACGGACACTGCGTTTGGTATTTCTGCCGTAGCAACTGCTAATGAATCGAGCTGACCCTCTGTGAGTACGAGCGTATCAAAACTATCATCACATTGTTTCATTCCAAACAATATCGGTTTTGTGCTTGCTTCGCACCACTCTTTGTTTGCGTCCTTTGCCTTGTCAAAATCCGTTTTTCTGTACTTGACAAATTGCAGTACACCTTTTTCGTCATAGAACGGAAATACAAGAATTTTTGGATGGCTAGTCTGTACGGTAATTTCGTACTTTTTGGCAACTTCCTCGGATATACCACGGCTTTCCAAATACTGAATCGCTTCCGGCTTTGGTTTAATTGCTTCTTTTGGTTGCTTCAACCGCTTGTATCTTTTCTTTGGACGGTAATACTCGTCAACCTCGTTGCCAAGAGAAAAATCAAAATCCTTTGAAAGCGTTACCATATTGCCGGAGATTCCACAACTTGCTCTTAAACACTTAAACTGTCCAGTTTTAAGGTTTATCGAAAAAGTGCGAACATTTCCCCTTGTGGCTCTTGGCTTGCAATAAGGGCAAGTCTTAAAAAACAGTTCGCCACCGTGTTCCTTAACTTCAATTCCAACATGACGAGCAAAGTTGTAAGCATCATCCGGGTTAAACTCGTAAACTTTATATCGCATTACCAGTCAGCACCTACTTCCTCTTCCTCAACTTCCAGAACAACTTCTTCCGGCTCTGCTCTAGGTTTCAAAATCTTTAGAGCATTTTGCAGATAACTCTCAAACTTCGTTCCAAACAAAGTTTCGGGCCGCAAATACTCTTTCATCTTCTCGTCTGATTTCCAATCGTTACATTTACTGTCAATTACACGTTTGAAATCTTCCAAAGTGAATTTTTCTTTAAGCCTTGCATTGATAAGACTTTGTGTCTTTTGGGTACTGTATCTGTAACTTGCACCAGTCTTTTCATTCAAGTAATCAATGATTTCTTTCACCAAAGAAGTGTCCGTCGTGCTCTGCTCGACAATATCACTTTTCTTTTCTTCTCTTACCTTATCTTCTCTACGTTCCACTTTGTTATCAGTTTGGTTACAATTCGTTTCCAAGTCGTTATCTGTACGTTTTATTTCCGTATAGTTCTTGTTGTCACTCTTGCTACAATTCGGGTACATCTTGCCACATTTTAAGGTGACTCTCGACCTTTCATCTGTATACAGTGTTGGCGTGTACCGGTCCTTTGCAATCGAGTTGTGCAGAAACCAATGTTTGATAAGTACCACGTTAGAGTTTTCAAACGTGAGTATGTATCTCTTCCTTTCAAGGATTTCAAGGTCTTTTGGAGTTGCCTGGCATTCTCTTACAATTCGGTTTGGAGCATCTACGAATCCATCATCATCGGCTCTCATGCACAGGTGAAAAAACAATCCTTGTGCAGTTAATGGCATGTCCAAAAACACATCCGAACTAATCAATTTTCTTGAAAACATTCTCTTATCAGCCATCTTATATGTCTCCTTTTTAGTTAAATGGCAGTCCGTCCTCAACACCATCTGGAATGTTCATAAAATCATCATTTCCAGATTTATTATCATTTTTCTGATTCTGTTCTGCCGTTGCCTTGCTTTCAGCAAATTCGCAATTATCAACAAGGCAATCGTTTGTATATACCTTGTTTCCGTCTTTGTTGGTGTAACTTCCAGTCTGCCAACTGCCCTCAACCACCAACTTTGTTCCTTTTTTACAATATTTTTCAACAAATTCAGCCGTTTTTCTAAAGCAAATACAACTTATAAAATCAGCCGTAGGTTGATTATCTCTTTTGAATCTACGGTCTACCGCAAGAGTAAATCTTGCTACTACCATTGAATTTTCTCCCTGCGTGTATCTGATTTCTGGGTCACGAGCCAATCTACCCATAAGAATTACTTTATTCATTGATTTTTCCTTGCTTTCTTTTAATCAATTTCCTCAATTTTAACAACAACTCTAGGGTTTGAAGTATCTACCATCGTGTGAAACTCCGAATCAAGAACATCATCCCATCCGTCATTTCTAATCACTTTTGCTAACTGCAATGCGTCCAAAAATGATTTTTCTACCGCACTGCAAAGATTACCTCTGTCGTGTCTTTTATTACTTGGAAATATCCAAAACACACAACGTATAGGCTTTTTGATTTTAACGCCTTTAAGAGTACGTTTAATGGCTTTCAGACATATATCATCGTTTGCTTTCTTTACTGGATTGTGGTACTTTTTCAATCTTTGATTGTAAATTCTTCCACCAAGCAATTCATTTAACCCTTTAAGCGGAAACTTTTTCTTATTGTTTTTTATAGTTACGCAATAAGTCACTTTTTATCTCCTTTCTCTTCTTTACTCTCTTGTTTTTTTTCTTTTTCAGCTTCTTTCAAAAGTTCCGTTACCTGCGATGCAGTTTTTGGTTGTTCAAACCAATCGGAAACAACTGTCTCTTTCTGCTTTAATCCGTTGTAAATCCCGATATACTCTGTCAATTCATCATCGTTGATACTCTCAACTGTATGATTAAGACGCTTTTCCAACATTTCTTTAGTTACGCCCAACTTAGCAAAACCAGTAATCATATTCTTTACCTTGTCAATCAAAGGAATATCGTTTTGCCCGGCAATCGTTTTCTTGCATTCCTTAATGCAATCCTCAACTAAATCCGGAGGAAGAATTGCAAGGATTCTACTTCTTAAACGTCTTGCACCATCATTGGCTGTCCTTTCGTAAATATCACGCTGACTAGTAAGTTTTCTGTTGCCCTGCTTTGTCTCCATTACGTGTTCAACGGTAAAGTTCTGGCTAGAAACTGTATTGTTTTCCAAATCCCAACAATACGCCTGCATTTCGGACTTTCCTTTTTCATGAGACATTTCCTTGATTCCATATTCAAGATTGCCGTAGCATCGTGCCATTTCCTCTGCAAATCTGATTGTTACTCCTGTTACCGTCTGACCGCCACGTGGATAACTAAAAAACGCTTTGTCGGCAAAACCTTTTCGTTGACACGCTTCAATCGCACTTGCATACGATTTTGTGTAATCTCTTGGAAACTGTTTTGCCATAATCAATTTCCCCTGTGCTTCTGCAATAGCACGATTACTTTCTACTGCTACTGTTCCTTGGTTAATTTTATTAAAACTTCCACCAACCGATTGACTGTTTCTTAATGATACTTCATTTGACATATCAATTCTCCTTTCAACTGTCTATAATTTTAAAATCTTTCAATATGCACTCTCCACAAACCTCTTCGCCATCGTACTGATACAATGCTTCTGGTACAAATTCATCTTTACAACGGTCACAATAGTAATGCGTTCTTTTCCTATTTGGACAACTACTACCAAGGCAAGGATAAGCTGGTGCTGCACAACCTAAACATTCATCTTTTACTATTCTCATTTTTTATACTCCTTAATGTAAATTTGCTTTTTTGCACACTTCCTCAAAATGTTCTTTTGTTAATCCAAAAATTTCAATGTATTCATAATATGGACAGTAATCAACTACAATTTCTCCATCATAGTAAATTGGAACCATGCTATCTCCAGCAATATTTCTAGTATCAAAAGCCTGTACGCCATCTGGAAATCTATCTTTCAAAAATTCAATCAATTTATTCAATTTATTCCACCTCACTTCCTAAAGATTCATACTGTTTCTGCAACCAGTTCGGCAATCCAAGACTGTTTACTTCATCTTTCATATATCCGTACCAATTACCAGTTTCTGAACATTCTTTATAAAGATTTAAGTATTCCCTAAACATATCAGCACCAGAACGCATATAATATTCATTTGGTTCCATAATGTTTACACAGTATGGAGCAGTTTTCTCTTGTGCGATAAAAACTACAGTATGCTCAACACCAAGTATTTCATCAAGAATATGTTTGTAATATGCCATCTGCATATCATACATAAATTTGATTGAATCACGCATAAATACATCTGTGCTAGCGTCATTGCATGTTTTGTAGTCAATCAAAAAGTGTGTTCCTGCTACTTCTGTAAGACAATCTGGTCTGCATTTCATAGTAATTCCTGTTTCTGAATCTTCCGTAAAATACGAAAGTTCCTTTTCACCAGTTAAAAGAGTTCTTGCAAATGAATTACTATACAATACGTAATGCATATCTTTTATTTGGTTAAACTCGTCCTCAGACACAATGTCTTTACCCTCGTTTTGGTCTTGAAATAAAAGCCACTGTGCTTTTCCTTCTTTTGTTCGTCTGTTTATATCTGGTGCTACGGCAAACTCTTTGTAAAAATCATCTTTTTCCAAAATGTATTTATGAACCGCCCTACCAAAAAGCAATGATGGCGTATCTTCTTTCGGATTGTCTTTCCAGTATCGAAAATGTGCCGGTGATTTAGCCATTTTTTTCAAATCGGAAGAACTAACTCCATCCATAGCACGATATTCTTTGTTTGGAATCAAGATTCCATTTTTTCTTTCATCCATTTCTTATATTTCTCCTTTCTTTCATTTGCTATATCATAAGCAAGTTCAGTTCCAAGGATAAACAAAATATCAGTAACGGAAGCATATTCTTCATTCATAGAAGTTTCGACAGCAACATTTACTCTTTCTTCCAATTTTATAAGTTCTTCAAACCTCTTCTGCGGTATTTGAATCATTGCTTTCCTCATTCCTCATTCTCCTTTCCGATTTCTTTGACTTTTGAAACTGATACTTCAAAAGCGGTTTTTACTGCTACTGTGCCATCGTCCATCTGCTTGTGATATTCACGGCTCTGCAATCTTCCGATAATTTCCAGATGAGTACCTACATCGCATTTTGATACGTATGTAGCATATCTCCCCCATGCTATACATGGAATATAGTCGGAGCCGTATTGGCGGTTGCTTGCGACAATGACATCACATACTCTTCTATTGGAAGCGGATGTGCGCCGTAAATTAGGTTGTATGCAAATATGCGCATCCATTTTTACTTCGTTTACGTCCGTCAATATACTTAACTCGTCACCGCACATGGCATCCTGCACAAATACATAAATGTGCTTATGATTTTTTCTATTGATAGTCCGAATTTCTCCTTGTACTTCAATCTTCTCGTTTTCTTTGATTGAACACTTTTCCAGAACGATTTCCGGAACCAAGCAGACTATCACATCTTCTTTATTGCTTTTTCTTTCGCTTTTTAAGCGAAATTCATAAAAGTTCTCACCATGCGACGAATGAGAGAATTTAATCTTACTCGCCACGGTACCTCTTAATAAAATTGTATTCATCTTGACTTTTCACTCCTTATTTGATAAAATGAGCGCAAATAACACATAGTTATTTACTACTGGAATAGCAGTTTGATTTGCGGTCAAGGGTGCTATTCCTTTTCTTTTCTGTATGTTCCCGGTTCATTTGCATAAAACTCTCCGTCTTTCACATAAATTGCACCAAGTTCAATTAAATTTGCAATCAATTCTGGTGTTGCCGGTTTAGCATCTGTCTTAATCATTGTCACTCATCCTTTCCTAATATAAATACTGTTCTTCTTTGCACTCCGAATCTCTCTGTGTCTGCATGAGATTCAAAGTATATGTCAATTCTATTTCCCTTTATCGCACCGCCGCAGTCCTCGGCTATAAATGTTCCAAGACCTTTGATTTTTACCTTTGTTCCATACGGTATGACTTTAGGGTCAACCGCTATTGTTCTTCCCTGCTTTGGTATCTTGCCAGTAGAAGTTATCTTTCCATACCCCTCTGAACAATCGCAACAAGGACAATATGCAGTTATCAAGAATTGAACGCCTTTCCTTTTCTTGTGTTTCTTCTTTGACTTTTTCTTTTGCTTTATGTGTTTTGCGGATTCCAAAGAACTGTTCGTATTTGCATTTGGAATCACATTTACCTGCGGTTCTTCTGTTTTTATAAATAACGTATCTTCTTGTGCATATTCCGGCTCGTAAGCGTATACATCCTTAAACACGCTTGTTGCCACTGTTATAATAAGAAGAAATGTCAGAACCGCCAATATCATCTTCTGAATAATAGGCTCACTCCCTTTCTTCCAAAAGCAGACGGAATGTTTCTTTTCCCTTTGGAGTGACATACATCTGCTGTCCTGTCCAACCGTTCTGCTCGTTGTGCTTGTCCTTTAATACAAACAAGCCGTTTCCGCTCTCTGCGTATTTGGCATATGGACGCAACTGTTTGTGTTTCCCCTGCCGAAAAACATATCCTTTTTTAATAAGGAAAGAAACAAATGCTTTTTCTCCAACACCAAGTTCCTTTGCGGCGTCACGGATGTTGGTATTTAATTTCTTATCTACCAAAGCGTCAAAGTAATTTGCCTTTGGTGTCATTTCCTCAATCTGCTTGTCCTTTTGAGTTATGATGTTCTGTGCCACAACTAATGCGTTGGCTACAATCTGTTCTGGAGTAAGATTCTCCTGATTGGCAATGTAACCGCCATTCTTGCGGATAGATGGAAGCACTTCGCCAGTTACCCATTTGCGAAACGCCCTCGCATTTGGCTTTCTGCTTTCCAGAATAACGTCATACAATCCATCTTCATTGACAAACAATGCATTTTGGATTCTTCCAACTGTATCTTCGATGGGGTGTTTTGAAACCACCTCATCCGATAATCTGCGCTTAACTTCTTTAGCCGTAAGTTCTAACGAAACACACAAATCTCTAAGGCAAAACCACGGTTCATTTTCTTCTGTCACCGTACGGATTTTTCCAAACTCTGAATTTTCAAAAATCTGTAAATCGTTCATATCTACTCCTTTCTCTACTCAATAAAATAAGAAATTTCTACACCAAAGTAATTCGAAATCTTAATCAGTTTATCCGTCTTTGGCATTGATTTCCCAGATTTCCAATCCGAAAAAGTACTTCTTGCCAATCCGAGTTCATCAGCCAATTTATAAAAGGTAATGTTTCTCGAATTAACAAGCAATTCTAACTTTTTAAAACTTTTCTTTCTATTTGCTTTGTCCAAAATTTCATCTCCTTTCTTGACTTGCGTTAGGATTTTCGTTATAATGAATAAGCCATTTTAGGTAAATTCATCTTAGGAGGTGTATACCTTGAAAGCAATTTTGAATTTGCCTGTTCCGCATTTGCAAGGTCGCAATCGTGAAGCCACAGCACGTTAAAATGGAGTGAAATGTAACATCAAGTGTAGCGTAGCCGAACAGAGAAGTTCGTTAAAAACTCGAGGTTGACATTCCGATATTTGTCACACTACACCGCTTGTTCCTTGCAATCTGCCAACTAATGGCAATAAATTATATGCTGAACCCAAACTGCATAAGTGGCAGAGTGCTTTAAGAAGCATTGGTGTCGTACAATGCGTCGAAAGACTGCAAAGTGCATACGGTATAAAAATTGGGGTAAAGGACTGTTAGTGACGGCACACTAACAGTCTTTTTACCGAAAATCCTTTTTAGTTGTTCGATTTTCACAACTATGTCTTGATAAAAGTTAGAAAATCGTGTATACTATGAATTGTGCAAAAAACATAATATAAATTTCTCAATTTTGAATTGGTTGAGATTTCCTAACTTGTTTTTATAATACATTAGGAAATCTTGTTTGTCAACCCTAAAAGTTGAGAAATTGCAACTTTTTTTGATAAGGAGATTTTCTATGTACGAAAGATACTGTAAATTAAGAGATTTAAAAGGTTTAAATGATGCAAAAGTAGCAAAATATTGTGATTTTCCAAAAAGTACATTTTCCGATTGGAAAAAGGGTAAAAGTGAGCCTAAAATTTCAAAAATTAGAAAAATTGCAGAATGCTTAAATTGCTCTATTGATTATTTGGTTAATGGAAAAAATAAAACATATTCAGAAGAAGATGCCCTTTTGGACGCTCATATTTCAGAAGATGTAGAACTAAAAGAAGCCATTAAGAAATATTATACCCTCGATGAGAAAGCCAGAAAATATATT
>ENA-UEQP01000752-UEQP01000752.1-human-gut-metagenome-genome-assembly--contig:-NODE-752-length-33965-cov-4.731085_pt1 | contig 33965 bp, 67 predicted proteins | sample MGYA00242951_ERZ507951 | MGnify/ENA primary metagenome ERZ507951 (study PRJEB26167, sample SAMN06115539) | human gut metagenome | host: Homo sapiens | place: China:Shanxi | collected 2015-11-18...
CCTCAAGGATGACAGCACTGACGGGATAGTGAAGGGGATCGCCGCCGGTCTTGGGGAAGACGGCGGTGACAACTCCTCTGTTGTCATAGGAATAGGAGACTTCCGTGGCACCGGGAACCTGGAAGAAGTCCTCGCTGAGTCCGTCCAGGGTGTAGGTGGGCTTGGCCTCCAGATAGACGGTGGCGGTGTAAACGTGTGAAACGGTATTTGTTAAGACACCCTTCTAACGGGGTTCCTTCAGAATTCTTCATCAACGCTTTGGAACGTAAATTAAAGGATATACGAATAGACGAGTTCTCAGATAAAATACGGTTAATGAAATATTCGCAGTATTCTTTTAATATTTGGTGTCAGAATGGCGTGTTACACACGTCGTTGGTGTACCCTTTCGGTAATATGAAGTATAGGAATACTCAACCGTTCCTTCGAACACCCGAAAGGGAAATAATAGCGACCCGTGAGGTTGATAAAGAGATACGGATGTTATATCAAATGGATGGGGAACCCGAATGGAAAGTGGTAACTCAATTAATGAATTGCGGAATATACTGTATGAAATAATATGGCAGAAACAAAGGAAAAGAGGGTATGTACCCAAGAGGATAAAGACCGGATCATGCGGGACGCTCCAGATTACATTCTGGAGTCAACCGATATGATTAAAGACCTTTATTTGGCTAGCGAATGGGCGAAAGAGAAACGTGATCTCAGTGAGGAGCGTTACTTTACCCTCCTAATCAATGAAGGTCTCGATGATGAACGTACCATTGAGATAGACTTCCAACAAACGGTAAACGTTAGTGCCTACGTGAAAACGCACGGTGGAGATTTGGAAGCGGTACGCAAGGCGAATGGAAAACGTTTGGCATACCTGCGGTTAGACCGGGCGTATCAAAACGCCGTCTTGGAATTAAACAAGGCGTTAGGAAAGAAAACCCACCGAGCACGTAACATCGTGGATTACACGGGTACGATTCTGGAATTGTTTGGTAAGTTCTACACGGTGAATGACGTTGCCAAAGTGATGGGTAAGGAGTACCGCATCAAGATTCCAGAAGAAGAACTTAAGAAGTTTTACGTTGACAACCGTGATTTAATCAGTCGCCGTCGTGCTGAATACATCCTACAAAACAAAGATTTTCGTATAGCAACGGAAACCGGACGTTTGGAAGTGCTTAACAAGTTGCTAATAGATGCTGAATTGAAGAATAAGGCACAAGGGGGTGGAAACACCGAACTCGCTAACCTTATCATTCGTATCATCGAACAGGCACGTAAGGAAGTCAAGGGTAACGAAATCAAGATGACCGTTGACGGTCGAATAGACATCAATGCCACTCTACACGCCGAAGGTAACATTAACTCCGCTATGGCACAACTATCCGTTAACGCCCTTGTGATAGGATTAACAGCCGCAAAAGCCGGGCTTAACCCCGCCGTGCTTATAGGGCAGTTGGCTAACAGTTGGTACAAGCAATTTAACGGATTCAACGGTAACGTCATGGATGGAACCACGGTTGAATTACCGAGTGCCCTTATACGTAGTTACGATTGGGGTAAGATAGAAACCGCTTCTCAGAAGTTCATAGATGAATTCACTCCTATTACTGACGTGACGGAGGAGAAGGAAGAAGCCAAAGCCATGACGGCTGAAGAACGCCGTAAACAAATGCTTCAACGGTTGAAAGCAATAAAGGAAGCCAAACGGGTGGAGGACGAACGTGCCAACCCGGTAACACCCGACGACACGGGTTTAAACGTGCTCACCGAGGGCGTGGTATTGCAACCCACAGACCCAACCGTTGAGGAGCCGACAGGGGAGTTTCCTATCGACTACAACCTTAATAAAAAGTACCGCCAACAAAAAGGTATGTACATAAAGGGGGCGATAGGGGAGTCTATCGCTCGTCACAAGCAAGCAAAGGAAGAGGGTGAAGTAAACATACTGAAGGATGAAGCCCGTCGCAAAAAAGAGGCTGCACGACAGCGCAAAATGCGAAGGGAAAAGAAGAAGCGGGAACAGGGGGAAAAGAAGAAGGGTAAGAAACCAGAAGATAGCGAAGAATAAAGGGGGCGAAAGCCCCCTCTTTTGTTAGTTGCCCGCCGGGGTAACGTTGTAGGAACGATTCATCCACGCTTCTTTTTCCATGGATTCTATCATGTCTTCCAGAAAATTCAGGGTAGCCAAATCATTTTCAGGAATCTGAGCGTGAATATCACGAATAACACGCACCATTCTGTCCCAGTCATCCCTAATGTGTTTCCACATATCAATTTCCTGTGGAACGGCTTCCGTCATGGAAAATTCTGGAATATGGTTATGGCTTAACATGGCTTCCATACTTCCTAACGGGCGGTGACCCAAAGCCCGTACACGTTCAGCCACGTCGTCAACTCGTTCGATTTCCGCCTCGTATAACTTTAACATGGCTTCATGATATGAACCAAATGATTCTCCTACCACGTTCCAATGGAACTGCCACGTCTTGAGCATCAAGGTAAAATGGTCAGCGAGTAAACCATTCAATAATTTAGCACTCCTTTCAAGTTCTTCAGGAGTTAATCCGGTATTAATACTCATAATTAAAATGATTAGATTGTTTATAAACAAATAATATACGGTGATGACAAAATAAAGTTTGTAACCTTGTAACAAAATATTTTCACCCCACGTATTAGTATTGTGTTTACCACATAATAGTTTTAGGGTTTATTGTTTGTCATGGATGAGTCAACCGACTCATCCTCTTTTTGAATAATAAAATATCCGCAATATCTTGTACACTTAAAATATTTACCCTATATTTGCATTACAAACTAATAAACAATAAGACAATGAAAACTCCAGAACAAATTATCGTAAATGTAACTGATAAAACACAGTGGACATTAACACGGGTAATCGCAAAATACCCTCTTATCAGAAAGAAAAGAGATGATAGAACTGCCGAAGTATTCCACATTTACAGGGGTCGCAAGGGTAAAGAAATCGTAATGCTAACGGTTACACGGTTTTCTGATATATCTACCCACCCATTCTGTGTTGAATTAGAAAAGTGTTGTTTGAATAAAGGAGGAGATTCTTATTCTAGAATGTGGTGGAGGTGTTTTTGGTGTTCAAAAGATGAATATGATCACGGGCATACCGAATATTACGGTTTTACGGAAAGAGAAAGAAGATTATCCAAAATGTTGCACCAAAATTTAGTAGAAAATGGAATGCTCGATTAATAGGAGGATAGACTAACTATCCTCCCTAATCCACGTATGATATAACACAGTTAAACAATATATAAGAAATCCAGAATTATGTTAGACTTAAAGATTTTTGCTCAAGAAGAGATTGAAGACCTAGTGAAAGGAGATATCGTTTGTTATCCGGAAGCGATGCAATTTATAATGACCCGGTTAGAATGTACGGAAGAGGAGTTGAGGGTGGTTAAGCCTCAACACAAACCCACCACGCCAACAGACATCGAAGCGTGGTTCCCTAACGAACCCGATGAACCCCTAATGATTTGGGAAGTACCCGGTTATGACGCTGAATTAATAGAGATACATTATCATGGTGTGAGCCTGATTGGCTTGCGTGACGAGTGTCCCTACATGGTTTATATGAACGTAAAAGATTTGCAACATGAGAAACAAAATGTAGCGTGAAGTTTGTAGTTTTCATATAGTTTATAGTTTAGTGAAGCGTGCCGGGTGAATAACATTCGGCACGCATTTTTACGGATGTTTCCTTGTGGTTTTAAATATAATGCTTACATTTGCATAAACAATAAAAACTAAACAAGATGGAAACACAGAACGAACACTTACAAGAATTTAAATTTAGTACCGGGGTAAAACCCTACATTCACACCTCGCAGGTTCCAATCTCCAATCCGTATGAATACGTGGATGGTAACGGCGTGAAAATAATTCTATTTTATTGTACTGACGTGCCGGAAGGCGCAACCTTCTTATTCGCTAGTAGCAACCCCAATTGTCCAGAAGGCGAAGCTAACAACGTTATTGTTAGAAGAATTATAAAGGGTGGATTGGCGAGTGAATACGCCTATTTCAGAATAAACAAACAATGAATTCCTATGGCAACACAAGATAAAGCTATCTTATTGAAGATAAAGAAAGTGAAAGCCCTAGCGGAACAGGGCGTGAGCGGTGAAAAGGAAGCCGCCCAACAACTTTTAGAGAGGTTATGTGCCCGGTACGGCATCACCCTAGAAGAGTTAAACGAAGGTGAAGCCCGTCGGGTATATCATTTCCACGTTCGTACTTCCGTTTACAAATTATTCTTACAAGTGTTCACTCACCTGTACGGGGTTGATGACAGATTTCGTAACGAAGTAAAAGTGTACCAAGCAAAGAACGGTCGTGACATTCAGGTGTCGCTCACTCCTACTGAATACATAGAATTTAATATCTTCTTCGAATGGCACAGGCAAAACTATCTGAAGGAACGCCGCCGAATGCGTGAAATATTTTACAGTGGGTATCTTGAAAAACATAAACTCTACCCGTGTAAAACTGATGAGGATTTCGATAGGTTTTGGGAAGAAAAGAAGAGTAAGAAAGATTTATGGGAAGAAATGATGGCGGTGAGTGCCATGACCAAAATGATGACGGATGCCACGTTCCACAAGCAAATAGGAAGCGAAGAAAATTCTGACGGGGAAGATGACGAAGATTAATCCCTATTTTCTTTGCTGTTTACAAAGTAAACACTACATTTGTGCAATAAACGCTAAACACTATAAAATATATGGATGCTAAAGAGTTGGATGCTGCCCTAGTAAAAGAGGCACTCGGTGGGAGCCAAAAGGCATACGAAAAATTATTCAATAAATACCATTATTCTTTAAGGTTTTCAATATTGCAAATCGTTAGGGACACTGAAACCGCTAACGATTTGCTCATGGAATCTTTTGGTAGAGCCTTCCTAAACCTGAAACGTTACACTACGGATTTTGCCTTTAGTACATGGTTATTCCGCATAGGGGTAAACTGTGCGATAGATTATAAACGTAAGCATGGAAGGGTGGTGATGTGCCGCATAGAACAGGACGACCCCGATAGGGAAGACCGCCCGATGCTAGTTATTCCTGACCCTGACCGTACCCCGGCGGATGCCGCTATACAGAGACAACGTGTCGATTTGGTACGAGGCGTTATCGCACAATTGCCGGAACCCTTCTACACTATGGTTCACCTACGGTACATAGACGGGTTTGCCTACGATGAAATAGCCGACGAGTTAGACGTGCCATTGGGTACGGTTAAAGCCTCGCTACACAGGGCGAAACAATTGTTGTGGGAACGCCTCGCTGAAGACAAAAGGTATAAGGAGATACTAACCGAGGAGATATAAGTGCGTATATACATGGCATAGTAATAACAATTAAATATAGTAGAATTATGACAGAAACAATTTTATTGACCATTTTAGGCACGTTGCTCGTGTTATGGATAACGTTACACGTGTACCAAAGGCGTAAACGTTTAGACTTTAGGAAACGTTTTCTTGGAACCATTACTGACATGATGGCGTTCCCTACCCACGAAATAATCATGGGCGGGCAGAAATACCTCGTGTCTTTCGTGTGCCCGCCAAATCCAGATGCTTACAAGGTTATGCCGAACGATTTAAGGGAGTATCAAGAACAGATAAATGAAATGAAGAATGAAGATACATGGGGAGTGTTTTGCGGGGCTGACATAGCAGCGATTGAAACATTCATAAGTTACAATCCAGACGTACCCGTGTTAAACATACCGACGGAGCGTATGCAAGTAAATTTTCCCAAGAGAGCGATATACAAGGTAGTGAAAATTAAATAACGAGGGGATGAATACCGTGGCGAAAGAACAAACCAAATTCGTGATGAGCAAAATGCAAATCCCAATACCTTCAGTGATAGAAGAATTAATCAGAAAACGTTACGCCAATTCCCCCGTGTTACACGTGGGTGTAACCATACAACGGGACGCCATTAGCCGGGAGGGCGTGCCCGCATTATACACGGTTAGTGATGCTGACCCGCTCCTATTGTTGGAGGAAATACGGGATATTATTAACAGTAAACGCCTCGATTTAGCCGACAAAATTATGGACGTGCACGAGGTATTACAGAAAATAGAAAAGACCCATGAAGCAAGTAAAGGTTATTAATTACAAAGATTTCTTCTCTAGCCAAGAATTGGAAGAAGTACTAGGGGAGTTGCTAAATACGGGATGGGAAATACACGCTTGCACTAGCACGTATATTTTACTTGTCCTAGAAAACAAACCCGAACCCACCACGTTCAAGGAACGGTTACAAGTAGAGGAACGGGAGCTAAACATCAGGCTAACAAAACTCACACAGTTTCTAGACAAAACGTACCTAACCAAGGACACGAAATTAGACCCTAAACAGCTTGAATTGATGGTAGCCCAACAACAACACATGGAACACTACCTGCAAATATTGCGTGAACGAATGAAACTATTGCACGTGCCTACCGTATAAGTTACTGTTTTCATATATTAGATAATTAATAGGTAATTAGTTAGTGTACCGCCCCCACGTGGGGGCGGTTTTATTTTGCCATTTTGCGGACGGGAAATAGGCAGTTTTAAGGGATTATTATGCCGTGTGTAATACCCAATACCCCCTCCTACTAACGTGCCTTAAACGGGCTAAAACTCGGTAAACAATGGGGGAAGCTATATTAGGGATGGGAAATAGAGGGTGTTACCGTGTAAACACAACGAAGCCGGAGCGTGAACCCCGGCTGAACGTGTGTAAAAATGGATTTGTATTTAAGGGATGGGAATTAAGCGGTTGCGGGTGCAAAAAAGTGGTAATCAGCAATCACGTTGTAATAAATGGCAACGCCTTCCACGGTTCCAACATAACGTATATCATGCAGTTCAACGGGGCTTTCCCCTATTTCATCCTCGCTAAAATCATAACCCTTTGCAAAATCTATCGCATCGGTGTTTGTAACAGCTTGTAAAATGGTGGCGTAAGTTTTCATATTTGTTCCTCCTTTAATAATGTGGTTTGGTTTTGTATTTTGGCGACCCGAAATAGGTATGTTGACGGTAGCCGCTTACCGTACCGCACGCCCCACCGCATAACAGTATCTTTCGGGCGGTGGTTTTCCGCCACCACGTACCGCAACGGTATGTTAAACCGTTGCACTTCTTTTTGGGTATATAATTCACCCGCTATCAACGTTCGCACGGGTTTCTTGCCTTTCGTGGTTTGTATAAACGTTTGCTTACCTCCACCCTGTAATGTTACCTTGTAATAAATCATTGCTTTTCGTTTTTAGGGTTAATAACCAAAATAATACTTGTGCGCTGCGGCGTAACTGTTAAACAGTTTTGTTTCACGTCCGGTTTTCACTATTACTTTACCACCTGTATTCAGGCATAGTGCTATATAATAGCCTTTTCTCTTAAAATGGTTTACAATGTATTGCGTTGTCATTTTCGTTTGGGTATAAGGGTTAATAGCTTGTATTCCACGTAAAGTGCAACGGGTAGCGCAACGCTTGTAAGCACGCACAGCAAAGGAGAGGTTTCGCTAGTGTAAAGCCCGTATAACAGGGCGGCGGCGCACGTGCCGCTCCCCGTTGTTATTTGCAATAAACTACGCATAAATATGCAAATTAGAATTTATAATAAAACGCCGCCCGCATTCGCATATAACGTGCGTTTCCGTTATGCGGGTAATTTTACGGGTTACTTCCTCGTGGCTTACAACGGGTTCTCCGTTGCGGTAACCGTTAGCAATATCTCCTACAAGGTGGTAACGTGTGCCCGGTTGGGCTTCTTGTAATGTAATTTCTTTCGTGTACATGGTGTTTTAGTTTTGTGCCCCGTGGGGCGGTTATTGTTTGTTTAACACTACAAATATAGGGCAAATAAACGGTATAACAATGAACTTTGCAATAAAACATTAGCAAAATCGGTTAGCGGTATGTATTCAACCGTGGCGGCTTGTAATACCGGGGTTGCAATTTAGGTACGGGAAATAGGCAAATTTGCCACGTTTTAACCCCGTACAGCCATTTAATCCCTAACGGTAATACTTGCGTATGGCTAAACAGTATAAACGCCCGTGCGACCCTAAAACAGACCCCATTTTAAGGACGGGAAATTGTAACTTTTAGCCCGTGCGCAACGTTACACGGGTACAAATGTAATAACTAAACAAGGTAACAATATGTTATGTAGAGTAATTTTAACCGTGCCTAACAGCCCGGCGAACCGGGTTAGGCTGAGTATGTTGCAAAACACGGGAACGATTGAACCCCCCGTTTTACACGCCGACGGGAACACTTACACCGTGGTAACCACCACCGCTAACGTGCCGGACGGCGTGCGTGCCCGTGCCAAATGGTTACGGGAACTAAGCCTGTACGGGGCTAAGGTAATAGACCACATGAGCCCCAAACACGGGTAAAGGGTGCGTTACACAGCGCACCCGGTTTGTATTGTGGGGAACCGAAATAGGGGTTATAACAGGTTTGTTGCGGCGTAAAAACGGGGGTACCTTCCTAATAACGTACTACAATTGTAGTTCGTGTATGCGTTTACCATGCTATCAAACGGCACGTTATCGCATTCCTCTGCATTCGTCGTGTACAATAAACCCCACAAAGTATTCATATTCACTTGGCACGGTATTAAATGTATAGTGTGCCCGGCATTGTATAGCCGCCGGGCAACGGTTTTGTTTACTTGCTTTACCTGTACTTGCTTGCCGTACACGGTTATAATTAAGGTTTGATTTTTGTGTAACATGGCTTTTGTATTTTGGGTGTGGGAAATAGGGTTAATTTACAGGTTACAACCGGGTACAAGGTAGCGCAAACGGTGGCTATATTGTTTGCGGTAGTTAGCTATTGCCGCCTGTAATTTGGCGGCGGCTTGCCGCACTTCGTCATACTGCCGCATATCCCGCCGCACTTCGTCTACCTTGTCTAACAATTGTAATTGCGTGGCGATAATGTTTTCCACGGTCGCGGGGGCGTTTACACGTTGCGTGTCCTTATCTATGGTTATAACGGCTTTTGCCGTGTCGTCGGTAACGTAGCCCGTTGTGTAGTAACCGTTTTTGTCGGGGTCGCTAGTGCGGTAGGCACGGTTTTCGCCGTCATAAACTGTAAGCGCAACGCCGTTATAATTATCCCAATCTAACCGTACTATTACATTTTGGGTGGGGTGCGCACGCTTTACCTCACCCTCTATGGCTTTCGGCAAGCGTGCGTTTAGTACCTTGTCATTAAACTTGTCTTTTATTACCTGTCTAGCAACGTTTAAAATTTCTACTTGTGTTTCGTAAACCTTTATTTGTGCGGCGCACATTGCGCAAAATACCGTGTAATTCATATTGCTTGTTTTTAGGGGTTAAACATTGGGTTTGCCGTGTGCAGGCGGTTAAGCCTGCACGGGTACTAAAGCGGTTGTTTCAACGGTTTCCGCAACCACAACGCCGGGGTTATACGTTTGTAATGCCGGGTGCATTTCGGCAACGGGTACCAACCCTAAAGCCCTGTTTGCTCGTGCAATTTTGCGGTTCAGACTTGCGATGCGCTTGCGTATCGCCTTGGCTTCCGCTTTATCTAAAGCCTTGTATTCGGCGGTTTCAACGAAAGCGGTTTTTTGTTCCAGTTCGGCGGTGTACATGGTCAGGCGGGTTTGTGCGTCGGGGCGTTTCGTGCCCGTGGTGGCTTTTTCCTTTTTGGCTTTCGGTGCCTTCTTTGGTTGCGGTTCTGCAACGCAACCGGGGTTGCTCTTAACAAATACCGTGTAGGCGGCGCACATTTCGGCGTACATGGTTCCTAATTTGGCTTTACCTAGTTTAACGTTAGGTTTATTCTTGGGTAGTGCCTCGGCGGTTGGGTTAATGGCGGTTAAGGTGTTGTACACGGCTAAAACTTCCTTTAATAACAATTGCGCCGGGGTTTTCATTGGGTTTTCAAGTATTTCAGTGTTTACACTGTAAGCGTTTACAACTACGTTTTCAACTTGTTTTGCGGTGGTGTTTTCAACTTGTGTTTTCATAATGTTTAGTTTTTAATTGTTTATTGTTTGTTTGGGTGGGGGCTTTGTGCCCCCTGTTTGTTATTACAAATGTACAACTTTTATTTTTACCTGCAATGAAATTGCCCTAAAAATGTTTGTAAAATCGGTTATTCAACCATTATTTTACGTACTGTTTTAGCACTTGCGCAAAAACGGCATTAATGGCGGGCAAAACGCCCTTTGTAAATTTATTCCCAACGGGGTACGTTGCACGCAAGTATTCCCACACTAGTTGTATTGCCACACGGCGGTCGGCGGCATCCGTGCAACAAAAATCCGGCAAAATGTGGTTTATAATGTAGGTCGCCACGGGCAAAAAATTACCGTTTAACGGGGCAAACACGGGGTTTGCCCCTAATTGGGCTTGTAACGCCGTTGCAATGGTATTTACCGTGTGTTTGGTGGCAAACAAAAATACCGGGTTGTTAAGCAATGCGGGCGTTAAGCGTTTACGCACGTAATTAGCCGGGGGAACGGGGTACCCTTGCGGGCACAGTACCACGCTACTAGCCGTTACCCGTATTAACGTGTACGGTACGTCCTTTTTACCCTTTACCAAACCAAAAGCCATACCCGGTTGCATTAACGCTTGCAAAGCGTATGCAAATGTAGGTAATTTGCCTTTAGCGGGTGCGGTTGCGTTGTTTATAACTTGTTGGGGGTTAAATACGTTTTGGTTGTTGTTTATTGTTGCCATAGTGTTTTTAGTGTTGTGGCGGGTATTACCCCGCCGGGTTATTGTTTGTTTTTTTTTTGTTACTGTAAAGGTAGGGAATATTTGCGTAATATGCAAGCGTTTTACTAACTTTTTAGCAAAATTGTACAAGCCAATTTAGGGTACTTGTGTTTTTGGGTTGGTAGTAGGTGCGGTTTACAAATGTTTGGTGCAAAACCAGATTTTTAGCCGTTTGTTTAAAAAATATATAGCGTAATGGCGTTTTAGTGCCGGGTAATATTACGTTAAACGGCAAACCGGGGGTTAATAAACCTTGTTTTAGTGCAGCCCCTAATGTTATGGGGGCGGGGCATGGTGTAAGGTGTGCCCACTGTATGCCTTGTGTGTATTTGTTTATAGCCACCACTTGCACACCACCGTATAACATTTGCCCCGCAAACCAAGCAAATTGTAATACTGCCATTTGTACAAACATTTGTTTTGCTGCCGTGGCGGTTAATTCGGCGGGGTAATGGGTTAAATCCACCCCGGTTACAACCATTTTACTAGGGTGGGCAAACATATCGGTTTTGGTAAAAACACACGTACCACTTTTGCACGTAAATGTAACACTACCGCACCATATTTGCACGTGTTTACCATTAACTTTACGCATAACACTTATTACCGCCTTATAATGCCATGCCCGGTGCCACGTGGTATTATTGCACGTTTTAGCAATACATACACTTGCTAACAAGGGTGCCTCCGCTTTGCTTTTGTATTCGGTAAATTCGGTAAACCCAAGGTTTTTATGCTTGGGGTCGGCGTTAAAGTGTTGGTAAAATTCCATAGGTAGGTTAATGCCGTTAATAACTAAATTGGGGTTTAAATTGCTAGGTAGGGTAATTACTTGTGTTGTTGCCATTTTATTTAAGTTTTAAAGGTTATTACTGTTTGTTGCCGGGGCTAGCCCGTTGCGTTATTTGCATATACAAATATAATACAATTATTTGGTACTACAATAAGTTAGCACAAATAATTCAACTTTTAGTGCTTATTTATATCCATTATAAACAATTCCACCGGGTAGCGGCTATGGTATAACCGGGGGTTATGGGTTAGGCGGGTTAGGTATAACAAAAAGTTATTCTCAATATTATTGCAGCCGTTAAGGCTGCATACACAGGCGTGCCACCTATACGGGCACACGGGGGTCGTATAGCCCGGTAGGGGCGTTATTGGGGTGTAAAGGGTGTAACAGGTAGGCGGGGTATATTGGGACGTGCCGTGGATACCAAACGAGCGGGAATTAATTTTGCTCCTAGCCAACCGGGGTAAAAATATTTTGGGGTATAACTTTTGGTTATCGGGGTATAACTAAAAGTTATAGGAGTAAGGGGTAACGGACGTGGAGGGGGCGTGGTAACCACACGCCCCCACAGGGGAATAGGGTGGAAACGAATGCGGGGTAGCCCCTGACAGGGGGTTATATTAGGGAATGGAATTGATTTTGGGCGGTACCCGATAAAAACATTTTGGGCAACTCACAGCCCGATAGGGCTACGCATTCAGGGGCTAGTAATAGTATAGGGTAGTACGGGGGTACGGTAGGGTACACGGGTATTGAGGGGAGGTGCATGGGGTATTCGAGCGGTACGGCTTAGGGTAGTTTGAGAGGTTGATAGGGTGTTACGGGCGGGGTTGATAGGGTAATTCGAGCGGTTTGGTTTAACCGCTAGGAACGGTTTTACGAGCGGTTATTTGGGGTATTTTGAGCGGTTTGCCTAACCGCTAGGGAAGGTTAGGAACAGTTATTTTGAGCGGTTTGGTTGCGGGCGTGTTTCCCAATACTAGCGCCAAAGCACGCAACACCCTCCCAATCCTTCCCCACTCAACCGCCCTGTAACCCCGCCAACAAGTCTCCACGGTTTACCCCGTCCATTACCCCTCTACCCTATGCCCGTGCCATGCTTGGTGCCCCTGTGGTATAACCATTAGTTATACCCGGTTTGTGAGATCAATATACCCTACGCACGTGCGCATAGACACGATCCGGTATTTCGGGCGGGCTTGCGTGTAGTTGGTGGGTGCGCTACGTAGCCACGGCGCACCCGTGGAATGCGTGTGCCCGTAAGTTACAATTTGTTACAGCGTCTCCGGCGGGCATAAACAGTTTGTAACTTTGTTGGTAGTGGGTAGTTACAAATTGTAACTTGGCAGTACTCGCAAACTTATAATCCGGTATTTGTCCACGGGTTGTCCATGTCCGTGTCCACAGTTTAAGCCGCCAAACATAGCCCCTAACAGCCTCGGCAGGGTAGCCCGTGGGGGTGTACCACCCCCTCCCCCACCGACCGCAAACGCTGTAAAAACGCAAGCTACAATAGACGGCGTAAAGGGCTCGTGGAGGCAAAGAAAGGAACCTCCTCACCCAAAACCCCCTGAAACAACCCCGAAATATTCCAGAGAACAGTCCCCGAAACAACCTTCCCAAATACTCCCCCTCCAAACCCCTGAACCAACCCCAACAATATATTAGGAGAAACCCCTTGTCGAAACCCTGACACCCTACCCCTATGTCAATGTCATAGTACCCCTATACTCCCACCCTATGTTATCAGTATCCAAAACACATTTCTTTTTGTGATAACCTACTCCACCCCCGGATGATTACACGTGGAGAATCCTAGCGTCGATATTTCCTAAAACCGAATTTTCAAATTTTTAGAAATTCCGCCTGATCCGAAATTGTCATTTACCGATTTCACGGATGGTGTTGGAAGTCGGCTCGGTAGATGACACGCTTCTCCTACACACCCCTCTCCACGCCTCTTTTCGTCTAGAAAGAGAATGACACGGGTGTCGACACGTGGACACACTGTTTGTCCACGGTGAAATAACGGATTCACTCTGAAGTCACATCGGTAATTGGGAACGTGATAGGAACCCTCCTATCGAACTCCTATACCCCTCCCCGCACCACTATCGTTCCCGTCAGAATATCATATCATCGACAGATTTTCCTATCCAAAATTGCAACTCTCCACGTCGACACGGCGTATAGGGGTTGTATTTAATCGCCTGTTGGCACTAACACTTAAAACGAGAAAGATTATGACAGACAATCAAGCACTCAATCTTGGCATGGCAATGCACCTCCTATTCAACTCTCTAAGCTACGGTCGCGACATCGTAAACAAATCCATGGAATGCCACGGTTATGACAATAACAACACGGTCACGATCAACTACTCCTTCATCGGTGGGCACCTCACTATCAATTGGGTCACCGTGGCTGACGTCAAGGATGACGACCTCACCATTGCCCTGCGACGGATGGTTTCCACACTCGAGGATGGGGAAGACTCTACCGAACCCCTGTTCAACATCGCTCGATGCAACGGTCTTTACGACAGTCCATTCCACACCCTAGCGGATGACGAGAAGGAATGGGCACGTGAAACCATAGCAAATCACAACACCACGTATCAGCAACGTTCACTTTCTATCATCGGGCGTGGACTGCCTCCGAGCACGCCAAAACATTCCCCCACGTTGACACCTTCCTATTTACAGCATCAACGTGTGAAACTCTCCATGGAACTCTACTCCCAATTCCTCACCGAATACACGGGTTCGATCGCTGACGTGGAGGATGACCGTGATAAAATAGCATCGATAGCCATATCAACGGCGGATGCGCTTATCGACAAACTTAAATCTCAGGAATCATGACAAATCATCAAATTCAAGAAAATTTTACATTTCCTCAGGAAACACGTGAAGTGATTTGTATCAGGTACTATCGCAAGATACCCCACATGGGAACCGTTACCGGACCGATAATTGTGGAAACGTGGCTATCGGTGAATTGTCCATACAGATTAAACTCCCTATTCATCACTGAACTCGCACGAGAACAGATTCCAGACTTCGATAGATTATTTCATCCGGAAAGTTACAACACCCCGGCGGCAAACGAACGTTTAACTCGATTACATCTGTTGTGATATGGACGCTAAAAATTTTCGAAAGCAATTAATAGAAGTGGTTCAGTTCTTAATCCTTGGATTAATCCTCGTTCTGGGCGGCATGGTGATAGGCTTCGTTTTCGTGAAGGGCATGGACATTTTAATAGGTTTTAGATAATGAAAAAGAAAAGTATTTGGAATTTTACACAGTTCGCGATACTCGTTATATGCGTGGTCGGAATAACCATTTTAGTGAATTGCGTGTTCGTTCCGTGGACGGACGTGGCACGGGGTAACATCCCCTTCCTACTATTCCTCGAACGCTTCCTAGGGGTATCCCTATTAGGCATCATGTTTGGTGCGATGTTAGGTTGTTTCCTGAATATATTTTACTGTTTAATAAAAGATGAATAATTATGGATGATGATCTTGGTATAAAAACGTTAGCATGGTGCTGGATCATCTGTGCCATTATCGGTAACATTATCATGTTACCGTGGAGCGAAATATTCGCCGAACAGCACTCCCTACTCGACATCGTGTGGAATGTTTTCGTCATCAGTTTATGTAGCTTTTTCGTGGCGGTAGCCCTTGCGATATTTATCGACATGATGTGCGAAGATGATGATGGTACAAGCGGTTATTAATAAATAAAGATTATGAAGATAGATTGGGTTTTCGTTAGATACATTACTATTGGCATCGTGGCTGGAATACTCGTGTTTAACGGTATAGGAGAAAACGTATGGAGACTGGAAGAGCCTCCCTATTTATTTCTAACCGGGTTGTCAGCGTTGGGTGGCTTCTTCGGGTGGATGTTTGGATATATTGCTTATGATTCTAAAGATGATAATTATGACTACTGAAAAGAAATTTATATTTGTAGGAGCCGTGGTGGGCTTCATTCTAGTACTGTTAATCATACTGATCCCTATGTGGTATTGCGCTGAGGATTTGCATGATAGTGAACAGCTAATTAAGCTATGCACGGGAACGGCGGTTTTCGTGGTATTGGGAGCGTTCTTTGGCGGATTTGGAGGTTGGGGCTTGTACGATATGATGACCGATGATTCTTTAAACTGATGAATTATGAAGAAAAATTACTCGTTAGCGGGGTTAATAATAGGACTCGTATTTATTAACGTTCTGTTTATTCCTATATGGTTTGTCACGGACGATTGGCAATATGACACCATCAAATTATTCAGATTGGTGTACGGTATGATTATCATGAATATAGGATTCGGAGCGTTAGGTTTGGTTGCCGGGTGGGGGTTGAGTCAGGATGATTAATTATTGAACCAGAATTTTAGGACGTTTCCTTGGGATTCCTATTTTTACCGCTAACTTTGTGGCGTTAATCAATAAGACAAACATTATGTCAGGAGTACACATTTTATATCAGAAGAGTTGCCGTTGCGTTGAAGCGATACAGTATGACGGGAAAAACGGCAGAAACATCAGCAAGTGGCTCAAGGAATCTACCAATGGAGCCGCCGTGGTGGCGTTCGACGAAGTCGACGTTGAGATTATCATTAATGACGGAGAAGACCGCCTCCTCCATGCTATACCGGGCGATTGGGTGGTATATGAAGACTGTCCCATTGGTAGCACTCCAGAAGTATGGGTGATGCCTAACGTGGATAGAGTAGAACATTTTAAATAACATGAATTATGACAAAGCCTTATTACATGAGACCGAAACCCACGGCGGTTCCTTCGAACATGAACGCATGGGTTGACCTGCAAAGTTTTTGCGTGTATCGTGTGTCGCACACGGCAGAGAAACAATCCCGTTTCCTATGTCGCCTCGGTACTGATGGCACCCCGTGTAAACACGTGAATTGTCCTCTGAAAGACGTTCAGCTAGGCACGGACAACCTCGAGAAACTGTATCAAGAAATGCTAAGCATTGAGGAAGAGTTCGTGAGTTATGACCCCGCTACCGGAAAGCGTAATAACGCCAGACCGATAGCACTGAAACACATGACGCATGATCCTATCATCATGAAGCAATTGAAAGCCTACATTAAGATACGGAAGGAGGATGTCGATGAATCGTAAAGAACTCGTAGCCGCTCTTAAACAATTGGTAATACAAAGACCAGATTATCGTATTGTTGCGACGTCTTTAGCGTCCACGTGGCTAAGCCCAGAACTGAACCCGGTGTTAACTTACCCCTATCGTGCTCCCAACTTCAAAGAAATTTCTAAGTACATCATGGAAATATGCAATAAATTGGGTGTAGGATTTGGCGTGTCTAAAGTTTCTTCCGAGGGTACATTACTTACCAGATGGGAGTTTGACATGACACCTTTTGCCGTGGTTGACACGAAAGACTACATTGAACATCTGATACGTTGTCTCCTACCAGAATGTCGCATAAAATTGCACTATCAGTATAGTTCCACGTTCACGGGTATCGTGGTTGGGGTATGTAATAATCGTTTACAACTGAATGTCATTAAAGATAATGACCAGATGTTTTACGGCGAGGTTTCCATGAGGGATATTGAAGATATCGATTTGGAACACGGGCGGGTAGCGTTGCTTCCAACTGCCATTATTAGCTTGACAGCACTTGAACGATTAAGATATATGTGAGATTTTACGGATAAATCTTTGCATTCCTAATTTAAGGTGTTACATTTGTATTATAAACACTAATAAACTATGAAACTACAAATTAATAAACTTAGAAACGTGTTAAACGGTTGGGAATGGGTAGATGCTCAGGATCACAAAATTGATAGTAAACAGGGTTCGAAAAGAAATGTTTCTAAAAAGATTAGACGAACAATGGCACGGAAAGTTAGAAGAAACTTAAATAACCCTTTAAATTGGTAAATCATGAAGAAATTCAAATTACAGACAATAACTTTAGAAGGTGAAGACGGTACCACCCACACCGTACAAATGACATCTCTTAGATACTCGCAAAGCGGGGAAGTTACTATCGTGGCACAGTTAACCGAACAGTCAAGTATTGATTACATAAACGAGCCTTTAGACATTCCTAAGGGAAAGTTACGTCAGACCATGTGGTGCAGTGCCCTAGTACGGTTTAACATGGATGGAATTCGTAGGACTGCCGCTATCACGCACACCACGTGCCGGGCGTGGCGCATTATTAATTTGGATTTAGGAATAGCGTGGGTTCCGGCAAACGCTTTCAGGTGGTCAGAATCCTCTAAACAATTCATTCTTGACCCCGGTTATGAACCTGATTTCACTACGGACGTTGCCGAAGGCATGATGCAATACCCGTATCGTATGGAAGCTGAATCTGAAGAGTTACGTTACGATTATAAAATAGATTGATTATGATTACAGCAACACGAATTACGAGCCTGTACGGCATTGACCCGCATGATGCCCCTATTACAGAAAACAAGCCCTTTCTAACGGCTTTAACTATCACTGACGCTGCTGACGGTATTGTCAAAACTTATCAACAAATTCATCAGCAGCAATTTCAGTGGGATTTAATTCATAGGGATGACTACCGTATACTGCATATTATAGGTTTAAAGCCAAATGATATTCCTAAGTCTTCCAATACTGCATCAGATCATAGAATTGCAATCACTGATTACTTCCTATTGGATGGTGATGAAGAAGATATTTATTCAGGCGCTTGTGCTGAAGAAATTGCTGAAAAGGAGGAACATGATTGGCTTGAAGCCCAAATGATGGAAGCTTCTGAGGTAAAGAAAAGGGTTTCCGGTGATATGACCCAAGAAGAAGAGGCTCGAAGTTGGGCTGAATGGTGGATTGACAAGCACACGCCGTGGATAGGTGAATTGATGCTAAAGGGAGATTTACAGAACCTCCTAACTGAAATTATTACGGACGTTTATAAAAGATTGAAAGATGTGGATTAAAATTAATGGAACCCCGGTACAGGCTATGGACATAGAAGAAGTTGTAGTGGTGAATTGGGATGGAATAAAAAGATTACTAGATTTCGATATATACGGTAAAGAAGAAATGAAGTATAGGATAGAAAATCCTAATTATTTAAATTCATTTTTCGTGGTTGTTCTCATGAAACCAAAATCTACCGGAGTAAATTCATGGTTAAGAATGAAATATTTCTCAAAGCCTTTTTCAACACGTTTGGAGGCTGAACAAGTACGTGATGAACTTCTAACCAAATTAAATGCGATAGAAGTTCAGATAGAAAACTTTAGTATTAACCCAAGATTAAAGAACAATGACATTAGAAACTGAACCTGTCGGGGAAACTCGACTTAAACCTTTAAAAGCGTGGATGCTCACTTTTGCGTGGCTTGTCATCGTGGGTGCGATTGTCGTGCTTACGTTAATAGCGAGATCATGCGAAGAAGAACATAAAGAAATATTATTTGCCGAAAATGCTGTCGTGTCAGTAAATGTGGATAGCATATCCCTAGTTGATAGTGTTTACACGTGTATTTTCTTGCTAAGATTAGAACACCCTGATATTGTGATGGCACAATGTATAGAGGAAAGCGGAGGATTTACTTCCCTACTGTTTAAAGAGGGAAACAACTGTACCGGAATGCGTGTACCCGCTCAACGCCCCACGTTAGCCACCGGGGTATTATACAGTCACGCCCGTTTTAACTCGTGGAGGGAATGCCTAGCCGATTACGCTATTTGGCAAAGCACTTATGCCCGTGGGCTAACAAGAGAGGCATATTTGACTTATTTAGATCGTGTCTATGCTGAAAAGAAGGGGTATAGTGAACGTCTTAAAAGAATTATTAACGATAAAAATTTATGAACTATGAAACAAACATTAGTCAGAGTAGAAAACAACAATATGGAAAATGTACATTCCTTATTGAGTGATGGCTGGGTAATCAAGAGCATATCTGCCTGTGGAACTGGAGGGGGTGGTGGAAGTTATGCCATTCGTGGCAATAGTTATTGTTATATTTTGTTAGAAAAGGAGGGATAAATGAAAGCAACTAACATTTTACGAATTCTTCTTTTGATTGTATGTGTTTTGTCATGTTCTCAAACCATTCCTAATGATGACACTGATGAGAAAATTAAAATTTTTAAAGGAAGTATTAATTTCCGTACAAATAAAGGCTTTAAAGCCGTATATTCCATTAATGGGTATGACAAGGCTTACGTGATAGAATATGAAGGTAAACAATATCTTATAAACACGTCAGGTGGAATTTTAGAAATTAAATAATTAGATTATGAAAAGAATTTTGTTAATAGCCGGGCTAATACTGTTAGGGATAACAGTTCATGCTCAAGTTGCCTACTATAAAACAGGTTGGCAGCTTGCTGATCAGGAAGGTGATTACGTGCATCATGCTAATGATTGCGGTGTCGAGTTTGAATTGGCAGACGGTGGGGAATACCGTATTCGTGGATATTGTATTAATCCTAAAGTGGATTCTACCGTGTTGGCTTTTAAAATTCATTGCACTTTCCATGAATATAATGAAAAGTTGAAATGCTATGTGTATAAATCTACAATGTTCAACTTCCTCCGCCTTAAATATACTAAAGTATATATTTTTTCTACAAAGAAATTAAGCGAATATCAATCTAAACTTACTTTGCAAGATAAAATAATAATTCAAACATTTCGAGAAGGAAGCGAAGGAAAATGGTACGAACACCGTATTTTCATATTAACCTTTTATAAACGCTTGTACAGATGACAAACGAAGAACAATTTCAGCAATGGCTCGCAGAGCATAAAAATGAATTAGAAAGTGCAGTATATGACCAATTTATGGGGCATCATTTCCCAGATTTTCAAACCACTGAAAACCCATGTTCAGAAACTGTACGCCCGACAGCGCCCAAACAGCCAACCCCTTTAACCACGAACATATTTTACGGAATTGTAGTATTGTGTTTCGTGTATCTAGTAATTTGTATTTTAACTCATTGTATTTAATATGAAAGAAATAGAACTTAAAATCAAACTGGATGTAAACTACGTCAAAGTACTTTTACAAATACTTGCGTTAGGTGATGACAAAGTTGAGTTCATTATGGATAATTTACCCGAAGATGGAGAGCTCCCTATTGATCTGAATATTCTTAGCAATCAGGCATCGGGTTCAATCAAGGCAATTTCTCCGGATGAGATGTTGCAAATTAAATTCCTATTGACCTCCCTTATTGCTGCGCAAGTTGTTACGAATTTAGAAAAGAAAGAGGATACCGTGAAACCTTAGTGTCGGTCTCCACATATAACAATTGCATAATAACTAAATTTTAAAAATTTGAACAAGATGAAGAAAAGTGAATTTATTTCAGCAACTGCCAAGAAAGCAGAATTAACCCAAAAAGAAATGGAACGGGCTTTGGATGCCATGTGTGAAGTCATTACGGAAGAGTGTATCGAAAAGGGCGAAGAAGTTTCCTTCTCTATTGGAAAATTCAAACGCAAGGTGAACCCGGCAAGAACCGGAACCAACCCGTTAACTCAAAAACCGTTGGACGTGCCAGAAAGCCACACGATAGCTTTCAAACCTTCTAAAACCATTAAGAAGGTAATTGAAGCGGCTCCGGCAAAGAAAGGGAAGAAGAAATAAGAAAATTTTGCCATTTATTACACAGAAAAGAGGGGTTGGACGGAAACGTGTGGCTCCTCTTTTTTATTTTAAAGTATTTCGTTATGGATTTAAAACTAACTCCTATTTTTAACCACCCCATTAGTTCTGAGGAACGGGCATTTACACGTTTAGGGCTATTAGCGTTCCCGTCTAGGGAACCTGACCCTAAAGCTATCGCTCGAATGCTTGCATACCCTTTAAATAAGATTCGAATAGGTCGGTACGTAACCAATTATGACATTTTAAACCTACCCCGCCAAAATCGTTACGTTGTTATTTACGGAGATCCTAAAGAAGATTCTAATAGAGAATTCATGGGTTCCCTTGTTTATTCCTCTTCAGATGGTAGAATACTACAATCATCAGTGAAAATAGTTTTTAACGAATGGAACACCGAATTTGAAGAGGAAATCTTTGGCGTTCCTATTTAATTACTTACCTTTGGGTAAACAATTAAAACAATAAGCACATGACACCAGAAGAATTTTACGATGATGAAATGGCAGCCCTAGAAAAGGCTTTCGAAGAAGAAAAACGGCGTATCATATTGGAGTACGCTAAAATGAAAAACACGTTTCCAGCGGGTGCCATTATAGAAGATCATGTTGGAAAGGGTGAAGTAATTTCCTTTAAAGTAAGTTTGATGTTAAGCAAGTATCCGGATTTAGTGTACAAATGTCGGGTGCTTACTAAAGATGGGAAACCCACAAAGAAATTGGAATATCGCAATATTTATTTAAGTAATGTCAAAACAAAATGATTAAGAAAACCCCACCCCCAAAGAAGAATGTTAGCATTCGTGTTGTGACCATAGATGTTAAAAAGCCGTATGATATGTTTGAACACGTTGCGTATATGCACCGTAATTTGCCTACTTACATTGACGTAAAGAAAAGCAATTCACATCAAGGAATGGTAATAGTGAAAACAGATGCAGTTGATAACGAAATCCAATTCTTCAATTGTTATATTCAAAATCTGACTAGGGTTTGGGCAAACAAGGGCGGTAAAGTTCTAGCCGTTTCTTACGTTTCTAATTCGGTATGGATTTTGAATTGGGATTGGATTATGGGATTTAAAACTATAAAGGAAACGTTAGACCCAAAGGATTTCCCCTCCTATACGGAAGTTTTAGATTACACCTGCATAGGCAAATATCGTTTGGACGATTTAAAAGAGAAAGTGAAAAACAAAGAGTTGAATTTATTAGGACTGAAATTGAAATGAGTGAATCAAATGTGTCTCACAGTAATTACGCCCGTGTAAATATGCGTGACGCCTTGCAAGTGTACAGGGATAAATTTCTAACCACACCTAACACGTTAGTAAAGGTTTCTGACGTGTATTATGTCTTAAACAGGCTTGAGGTTATCATTAGTAATTTGGCAAACGCTAATGATGAGTTAAAACGGGATGTTCAACGGTTAAAACAGAAAAACAAGATATTATGAATGAAGAAAATAATTTACTACGCCAGATTAAGGTAAATATTGCTAATATGCAAAATTCTTTAGGGTTTATGAACCCCAATGAAAATCCGGTTATTGTGGCGAATAAAATAGCAGGGACTTTACACCAAACGCAATCATGTCTATTTGCAATTGCGTCGTTTATTGAAAAGTTAGAAACTCGTCTTAAAACATTGGAAAATGGACACAAAAACTATTGAATTATTACAGCAATACGCCACACAATACGAAACCCCGGAATTTGTATTTGATGACCCGGTGCAATTCCCACGAAGATTTACCGATAAACGTGACATTGAAATAGTAGGATTTATTGCTTCGTGGTTGGCGTATGGTAGTCGTAAAGCCTTCATTAAAGTAACCAATCAGTTATTGACCACGATGGCTTCCTACGCCACCCCTCCCTTCATGTTTATTTCTGAGGGTCATTACAATCAAATGAGAAGGGATTACCCGGCTACCCAACGTTTGTACCGCTTCTTTACATACGGTGATTTCTACGACTTGTGCGAGGGTCTTGCGTGTGTGTACCGTACCTACAACACGTTAGAGGATGCCGTCGTGTTTGAAGCTAACCGTAGTCAGTATAAAATGCGTAAAATTTGTTACCTAGCGGGTTTGATAGACGTGTTCTATTGGCAAAAGGGTAAAGCGACAAAAGGCATTCCAAAGGATTGGTCGTCAGCGTGCAAGCGTTTGAATATGTTCCTACGATGGATGGTGCGCCGTGATAGCCCCGTGGATTTGGGAATATGGACTCAAATAGACCCGGATGACCTTATTATACCGCTTGATACCCACGTGCATCGTATAGCCTCTCAATTGGGTCTCTTTTACCCGGTTGCACGTGGTTTAAATGCGGCGTTACAAATAACGCTTAACTTACATAAAATCTTCCCTAACGACCCCTGTAAAGGTGACTTTGCCTTGTTTGGGTACGGGGTAAACCATAAAATGGCAAAGTAATGATTAATCTAAAGCAAATATCCCAAAGCGCACCAGATTGTTTCGCTGATTTCATGGTGTACATGAGCCGTCCATACACCTTAAAAGAATTTATTAGAGAAATAACAACTTTTAAAGAACACGGTTGTCTACGCATTTATTCTTCAGAATTTCATTCCATTGAAGTAGAATATGATTACAACAAATTTGAACCAACTGAAGATTTTAAACGTGTAGAAAATAGACTCATCAATAAAGTGTCAGCTTCGGGTGGTTGGGGAAGAATTGATTATTACATAGATGTAAAAGAATATTAATTACGAAGAATAACTTTCCTATCTTTAGATACGTAAGTTAATTCTTTAAGCACATGAACACTTAGGGTACGAACCTGTTGCGAAACGAGTTTCGTACCCGTTTTCATTTAAAATGCGTATATTTGTACCATAACTAAAAAGATAACGACAATGCAAAAAGATTTCTTAACAATTACCCCCGATTCGGGGGGGGGGCAACGGCTCTCTGAACGTTGTCGCCACTAGAAATAATTTAGCCGCCAGAACGTCCTCTTTTGCCGTATCTGGTTCAGGAATTACTAAAACTATTCCGGTAAGTCAAGAAGGCGTTCAAACGACTTTAGGGTTGGCATGGGATATGTCTGAAGCAGACCCAAATCCATTACTAGTATTTCAAGTTTCTAAACGTATGATAACGGCGGGGGCATACGTTGTGAATACCAAAACGGGGGAATTTTTAACTTTCCATGATTATGATACAGAAATTTCTCAAGCCACTATTACTACTACTGACTTGATGAATTTCTATATGAGCCAACAACAAATGATTACCCCTCTGGTTCTCATGGGAAACGATTCCCCTCCTCTTATTGATTCCACTTTAGCCGTCACACGTGCTCTCGTATATATGCTTATGGATGTACGAAATACTAGTAATCCTAATATTGTGATGGGGCATAATAATCCAGCTTCATTTACTGAAGCTTCAGAATGGGAGGCTATCGGGCTTAGTTGGGAAACATTTGTGCAAGACCTCGTGACAGCCGCTACCAATATAGATAGACAAGTCAATCTCGAATTACATCTTCCAGACGGTCCGACTGCCTATTTTCCTGCCGACAGTAAAAACAAAATTGACAGTTACGCCACCGCTTCACGTGGTATGTTGGAAGTAGAATGGTTTTAAAAAATATTTTATTTTTCTTTTAAGTTAAGTTGAGAAGAGCGTCCCGTCGTGAAGACAGGTGCGCTCTTTGTTTATAGTTGAACAACGTTTTTATTTCTCGTTTCTTTTAAGTAAGTTTGCATTGATATATCAACTTAACTTAAAAGAAAATGGAAAAAGATTTTTTAACTATCACTCCCGGATCGGGTAGTGGAAATGGATCATTGAGCGTGGTGGCTGCGGCTAATACCGGGGCGGCACGTTCGTCAAGCGTGGTAGTGTCGGGTAGCGGGGTAACGAAAACGGTTCCTGTCACTCAAGAACTAGGTGGTGTCCCTTTAACCTATTTTGCGGCAACTTTAGTAAATACCGTTAATTTGAAAGATAGTATCACGGGTGGTAACTTTAGATTCAGTATTGGCGTGTATGACATCAATGGAGATTTAAAAGCTAAATTCATAGAAGTAACGCCCGGTACACATCCTTCCGGTAGTGGTATTGTTGTGGAATTCGGTCCGGATGACAATATCATCGTTGCAGACCCACACAATACCACGGTATTGATTAGGGTTTTCAGCACGAACGGCGTTGACACCGGGGACGATAACGTGCATATCAACCAGATGTCAGTACAAAGTATTATAGCCGCTCAAAATGGATGGCATCTCACCCCTATAACCATAGAAAACAACTTCACTCGTACCGTTGCCACAGGTAGAACAACATGGAACAATCCGAAAACACCTTTCGGGTACGCAACGACCATAAATTTCAACGCTATCTTGTTAGGTGGAGTTACTTCGGAAGGAAGTTTGGGGAACCACGTCGTAACTATATCCTAAACGACACGTATTGTTTGTACCATTAATTTTGCATTATATTGAAGACAATGTTTGTTTTATTTTGACATTTCCCGGTGACCGTTGCGATAACAGGACACCGGGTTTTTTCTTTCCCCACAACTTCTTTCAAATTTGGTACTAATATACGTCTTTACACTGTCGTAGTTTAGTACCAAATTTTATAATGGAGTCACTAACACGTGGAAGATAAACCGTCAATTCTAAGACTGGAGTTAAGTTAATATATCACCGATCCGGATTTTCTGAAAAGATTTTCCGGATTTTTCATTGTGATTTTAGCAAATTGTATTACATTTGTATTGTTATTAAATGTCAAACATAAAACCAAAACACAATGAAATTAAAGATTGAAAATCAAGTTGAAAACTTAACCGCTACTAAAGCAGTTTGTTTCGTGGAAGTAATCAATAGCGTGCTCAAGTCAGCCGACGAGCAAACGTTGCGTTATTTAATGTCTCGTTTAGCTTCTACAACCCCTCTAACGGTTTACTTTGACTACGGTTTCGGTGCTCACCACTTTTGGATGGCAGACCTTGATTCGAAGACAAAATCACGTGTTTTATTTGCAGAGTTTTAATCACGGGGCGCAAGCCCCCACAACCAGATATCGACATATAACGTATTAAGACTAATTTTAATAACTAAAAATTATGGACATTTCAGCAAAGAAAATTATTTTGATTGACATGGACGGAACGCTTATCAATACTCGTTCCGGTGCAACGTTTCCAAAAGGAACGTGGGATATGACCCTTAACATGGATGTATTCGAAAGACTTCGTGACCTTCACCCCCTTGCAATCCTCATCAACACAAATCAGGGTGGTATTGAATTAGGAATCGTCAACCCCGTGTTCTTTGAATGTAAATTGAGATTCGTGTTGGCTTCCCTACAAGAATTCGTGGGACAATACACTCAGGTAGCCGCCCGGTACTGCCCGGCTAACGCTAAGGAAGACCCCATGCGCAAACCGAACCCCGGTATGCTTAACACGTTGGTTTCCGAATTCGCTAACCAATTAGGAAGGGATATTGATAACAAGGAATGTATTATGATCGGTGATGCTTCTGGTTTGCCGGGCGATCATAGCGATAGTAATCTGCAAGCCGCTCGGAATTTCGGTTGCGAGTATCTCGACGTTAACGAATTTATCAAAATGGAAATTCCTGAACCTAAATATCGTTTGGTATTTATGGAAAACGGTAAAGATTTCCCAGAATGTAATAACCCCGGCACCTTGTACACCAAAGAAGAAGTCGAAAAGGAAATCTCCAAACAAAAAGAAAAAGGTATAGAATTATGTGCCGTACCTGAAAAGTGGGAACTTCCTAACATTGTTGAAGAACGTCGTAGTGCGGTAGCCGAGCAACAACCCCAGAAGGGTAAGAAAGTTATCATGAAACCGAAAACCCGTAAACGCTGAGATTATGCCACTACTAGGAGAAAACATGGCTACGAAAATCGCTCGTCGTTTACGTGAACGTAATTTCGATGAGGATATTGATAAATTGGTAGATAAACTAACGGTAGCTTTGGAAAATGCCACTGTTAGATATACTCCCGATTGCATCAAGAATTTACCCCCTGACGTGCAAGAAAAGTTCTTGGATTACCACGATTATGTATATATTTCACCCACCAATAATCCTTGGTCTAAAACGTGGAACTTAAAAGAGAAGCCGTCTAGTTATTTACATATCAACGTCAGATTCCCAAATAAAACTATTAAATGGGAAGGGTGGGAGGAATGTGTGGCAATGGATGTCACGGTGCAATCTATCTTACAAGAAATCTGGGAAAAGAAATTAGAAGCCCATTATTTCCTGAACAAAACCAAATGCGTTATCATGAATACCCTGAACAACCTTACTCTTCTAAAGAAGAACTTCCCGGAGGCGTACGAGGCTTACAAGGAAATTCATAAAGTTGACGCTGAGAAAATACGGCAACAACGTAGCCAACCCGTTTGTGACGACGTTGAAGAATTACGTGCGAAACTTAAAACGAATCAGTGATGTTAACGAAAGCCTTCAAATTAAGCATATTAAAGAAATGGTGGTTCCGTTATTGGGTACACCCGTTCAAATACAAAATGTTAGGAAAGGACTTGTTCGACCGAACCATGCTCTGGAACGAATTCCTAAAACAGTTCTTTGACACCGAAATTGTTTGGAACGTGAACGCTATCACGAATGAAGCTGACCCTTTCATTAACGTGAAAGAAAGAAACGGTAATCGTATGGTCATGGCGAAGAAATATGTTGATACAGACATTTATCAATTACCGGGTCAGTACCGTATTTACAGGCACGACAAGGGAATTATTTTTGAAATCAACTAACAATCTATGAGAAAGTTTAGACCAAATATGAAATACGCTGATGCACAAATTAGAGCTATTCTAAAGTTTAATAAATCTTTAGAACGTAATGAACACCGAATGCACCGTGTACCGCATAACCATACCAAATCTGAAGAACAATTAGGAATTCCAATCGATATGGTAATAGTGGACGCTGAATTTTCGGATTGGTTTCATATTTCCTTTCCTCTATTTAGTATGAAAGATCATGTTGTGGTACTTAAAGACGAGTATTATCAACTCAAGATGCTTCTACATCAATGGGAAAGAAAATCTGAACTAGAACGTGCGAAATGGCTAAAAGCACATTGGTCTAACCCTTTCTTATAAACTAATATCGTTATGGGAACAAAACGGCGTCAACCATATCAGTATAAGAGACCCTCTAATAACACTGAATTACGGGTTTCGGTGGGGCAGCTAATAAAGTATAAAGGTAAGAAGTACATTGTAGCCCCAGAAGCCCGTGAGAACGGTCTACAAATGGGTTGTTGGGGTTGCGCCTTTAACATGGCTCCTAAACGTGAAGACTTTGTTATCCCACCTTGTAAATGTTCCCTAAAAAACGACTTCACCCCGGTAGCGGTGTATATCACCAAAAGAAACCGTGAACTCGTGTATACCTGTCATGACTTGTTTCTGGCGTGTACGGGTAAACAATCAGTTATTTACATAAAGAAATAGATTATGTTTGTATTTATAAAACCAACTAAAGATAACACGCAATTCAAATCGTTTCCAATACTCCTTTCAGGGATTAACTTGACTGGAGTAATAAGTTTGGGGAAGGGATTTGGATTCAGTCTTCAGTATTCACTCGGTGAATCATACTATATCGTTTATTCCTCTCCTCATCCTAAAAAGGAAGATGCCGAAATGGCTTTGGTGAATTGCGTTAATTTGATAAATGCCATTAAGATGGCGTACGAAAGATACATTCATGGCGCATCCGTTAACGTTCAATTTTCCGAATTGAAAATAAACGAAGAAGGCAAACCAGAATACGTGTGGCACAAAATTTCTGAAGTAGATTTATCTCAAACAATTACAATTGAAATTTAACCAATATGAAAGAACCTAAAAAAATTTTGTTTAACGTTCACTACGTGTCCAACAAGGATAATAAAGAATGCAAGTTTCCAATTTACTTTACATTGGATAACACTTTTGATGCCGAAAAGGTGTATAGCACCGTTACATTGTTCATGAACGCCAATGGGTTACAGGGGTATCCGACTCAAGCCGTTCCGTGCGTTGATTGGGTGGCAACGTTTACCTTTCCAAAACCGGAAGCGGCTCCTAAGGAAGAAAATGTTAAGGAACAGATCAAGTTGTACGATCACGTGTACCGGGTAACTATTTACAAGAATATAGATGACGGGGTAAACCGTAAATGTTCTACATTTGAAATGGCTATCACTGGAACTAGAGAACTACCTTCGGTGTATGAAATAGTACAACAAATTAACAAGGAAATGGTTAATCATGTTGAAATAGAGGACTTGGACGACTGGAAGATTATGGACTTTTATCACGTGGCTGACGTCCCCGCTCTCATTCCAGTAGCCCCTTTCATTCCTAAATTGGTATGGGCTAGAGTAAACGGAGTTGTACCCGGAAACCAAGACATACCCTATTGGATTCCAGCTTACACCCGTGAGGATGGCACGTTAGAAAGTGTGCTTGGTGAATTAAGCAGTCCAGACAGTGAAGATGACACACGCCCGTTTACCAAATGTCCTTTCAAAGATTACGAAATAACGTACAGACCCAAATAACCAACGACAAATTTATGAAAATGATGAGGAGGGAAATTCCCTCCTTTTTCTTTGCCGTTACGTTTTATTAGGTTACATTTGTAATATCAAAATAAAGTATAACATTATGGAACCAACGTTAGAAGTTATTAAAACAACGATAAAAGAAGAGTATGGCAAAAGTGGCAAACCCTACGCCACCCTAGTAAGGTGTAAAACGGAAGTCGGGTTTATAGACTCCACGGGCGTTTATTTACGGTTGTACAACCCCGGTACCCCTTACGGGGTGTTATGGCGTGTAGACAGCGTTAACGACCTGTCTTTTGCTAAATACGTGCAATTTGTTGTTAAACATTGGGACGCCATTTGGGATAGATACGATTTCGCTATAAAGCACGGAAATGATACTAGAAGGATTACCTTTTAGATATCAATTCCATTTATTTTCACATTTATTTACTAAGAACCGGGATTTCTTTACAGATTTCCCGGATATTTTATTGTTTATATCTAAATAACTATTATATTTGTGGCAGGTTAAACAACAAATAAACACAGATATGACACCATTAATAATCACGGGAACTTGCAAGGAACTTTATAATTGTGAGAAACTCCTACGACGTTTCGGGTACATACCCGAAGACTGTAATTTAAAAACCGCTGATAATCATGAATCTGGATTCATCGTTATAAATAGGGAAGGGGAATTCTCCTTTCATAAAGTTAATCCTCACCCGGATTACCCCCGGTTAATAACCGCCTGTGATTTCATGAAGAATTACGGGTTGCTTGGGATACGCACCATGTACACGTTTAGCAACATTTACACGGTAGTTACTATTTGCCTCTTTTTAACGGGTATAGAGGGAAGCACTTGGGCGGGTCGGTTGGTGTTGCTTGCGTTGCTTTTGGTTAATATACCGCTCCATTGGAAGTCTATTCGTAAACTTAATTAATACAGTTATGGCAAAGAAACGTAAAGAGAAGGTGGTTTACATTCCTAATCAGCTAGCCTATCAGCAAACCTTTTACAATCGTGGAGAAAATGATTATCTCCACAACAAACATCTAAGTCAACAATATCAGTATAAACTCGCTAAAAAGAAGAAATAACATGAAACCATTTGACATTGAACTAGCGAAACAGGGTAAGCCCGTGTGCACGAGAGACGGTAGACCCGTGAGAATATTGTGTTACGATTTTAAATCTTTAGAAAACACGCCAATAGTGGCGTTAATAAGATTAAACGAACATCAAGAAGGTGTTGTCCATTATTATATTGATGGGAAACATTTTGAAAATGGAATAAATGATCTTGACCTGATGATGGTTTCCGGTCAAAAGGAGGGGTGGATAAATGTCTGCCGGGATAGAGAAGACAACAAACCATTTTGTCATCATGGCAAAATTTTCGAAACTAAAGAAGATGCAAGGGCGTATTTAAAGCAAATGGCAACAATGGCTCCTAAAACCTTTCCTAACGTAATAGAAACCGTTCAAATATATTGGGAGGAATAATGACAAGTGAATTAAAACAAATGTATCAAACATATTGTTTCTGGACTTTAAATCAGGGTAAAACCCCCGTGCCTTACTCGAAATGGAAGAAAGCAATTATCAAACATAAAAATAAGAAATCATGAAAGGATTAATTTTATTAGACAAGTGGGAAGTAAACGGTCAGAACCGTGTAGAAGAGGCAGAAGAACTCATCCTGCAACTTCCTAAAGACAACCCCGCTCGAAACGCATGGTTATTCAAGTACGGCATTAGTGAAGAAGCCGTGCAATTGCGGGCTACCAACAATCCCTCCGTAAACTTTAACGAAATGTTTCGAAAGTGTGACACGGGTTCTCTAAATACCCCGTACCTTGATTCCAGGATTATTACAGTTATCGCTGACTTGATAGAAGTTCAGACAGAACAAGAAGAACCTCTAAAAGATGAACTATGGTTTCCAACGCCAAAAGATTTTCGTTTTAGAAGTCCTATGGGTGGGTTTTACGCCATGCACTTCTTTCCTAACGGGTTAGGCGTGCAAGTTCGTAAGATAGGTGAGAACAAATATCTTACTTTTTCTTTGAAGTTATTGATTGGTACGCCTGAAGATTACAAGGAGTATATCAATTTAGAATTAAATCCCCAGAATTTAGGGTATGATGCCAACAAGTTACAGAAGCAACTTGAAAAGATTAGAACTTACAAATTAGACAAGTGATGGAAGATCGTAAACTCGCTGAATTGTTGGTGATCTTTGAAACTGACTTCGAGGATTTAACACGGGGACAACTGCAATTTCTACGCATTCGCTATCGTGAGGAAACGGGCATTAAAGACACGCTAACCAAAGAACAGTTATTCGAAGCGTATCTTAATCTTAAAAGGAAGTATTTTAATGATTACGAGATGTTATTGTTTTGTCCTCGCACCCGCATGGTGGATTACGGGGCGTTTGGTGGGTGTAAGCTAGAAGTAAGTAAGATTACAGTCCCCACGTATGCCTCTCTAACGGGGCATAACGTGGGTCAATTTACCGTAACCGGACACACTTCCCTACCCGTGTTAAACGTGTCTATAACGCCCGATAAGACGGTTGTTTACTGTATCGCACCGGATGGGGAGTTTTGCAAAATAAGTAGTACCGATTTTGACTTTGAAATATGAATTTATTGTAAAAATTTAGCTTGTAGAAAAACTAATAGAAAACGCCCGGCAAACACCGGGCGTAATTTCAAGACTAACCGAAATACATGAACCACGTTTCAGCGGTTCAAAAGTACAAAGAAATCTATATTTTACTGTCTCTAAGTTCTTTCCACTCTTCCTCAGGAAACCTCTCTCCTAAACGGTCAGCCCATTTTTCGGTATAAAAATTATGATAAGATTCACTATCATTGGTGAAGGCGCATTTAATGGCACTCGGTATGCCGATTACAAATAGGTATAACCACCCCAGCATACGTGATTGCCGGGTGTGACCCCACTCGTGGGCGCATAGAGCGGGCTTGTGCATGAAGCCGCTATGAGTAACAAACACGAATTGTCCTAATGACACGCATCCCGTACCGTTCTTAGTGAAGAACATCACCCCTCCAATAATACCTTGGTAGCCCCACCCCGTGAAACACGCCACAAGCAATCCAACGAGGTTCTGGGGGGCTTGCCATATAGCAAGTAATACGTTTACTAGGATAGCCCAAAAGGATCGCTTAGAAGGCTTGTTTGACTCCTCAGGTGGTGTTGGCACGGGGTCAAAACCCCCGGCAACGTAATAATCGGGGTCATTCTTCCCCGAAAATCTTTCTGAATTTTTAGTGTGTAATTGTTCCATAATTAAAACTATTTTAGCCACTAAATTACTCGTTTTCTAAACGTTGTGCAAGTGCTTCCTCCTCTTCGGGGGTAAGTGGACGTATCTTAAGAATGTTTAGAATCTTAAGTTCGGCTTTGCTAATCGGGAAGTACAGTCGGGTGTTGCCCGTCTCTGAACGATAACATTTTTCACGATCATCCCTAAACAGTAGCAAATCAGGCTCATCATCTTCGATGAATAACTCGTCAGTGTAGGCGTACATGAAATCTTCCCATTCTTCTTCAAGCCCCGTGCCTTCCCCGGTGGCAAACGTGTTAGGAAGGGAAGGGTCAAGAAACTCCTCCAGAGTATCAGCCTTTATCTGCACGAGGCGTGCTTGCTGTTTGCTTTCTTTTCTGAAATAATCCAGTTCATCCTGTAACCGGGTTATCTCGCTAATAAGTTCATTTTCACGAAGAGTTCTGTCGTTAAGTTCTTCGTTGAGCCGTCGTATTTCACGATCCTGAAATAATATCTTCCTTTGAAGTTCTTCTACTTGACTACTCATTATTCACCAATTTTAAAATGAAATCATCACTTATACACAAAATTCCGGTGCAATTCATTTTCTCAAGGCAGCAATCTGCACAGAAACCGCCGTCACAATCCTTACGTACGGTAAAGGTTTTAGCGCACTTCTGAATGATCTTGGGTCTACTACTTTTGGTAATTTCTACCAAATCCAACGAAATAGAACACGTTTCTCCATGTTCTAAAGCGTTCACGGCATCTGCCGAT